>OKAI01000013.1_pt1 | contig 221125 bp, 200 predicted proteins | sample 1614071 | NCBI WGS metagenome assembly OKAI01 (sample SAMN04436903, study PRJEB24849) | human gut metagenome | biome: human gut; feature: NICU; material: stool | host: Homo sapiens | place: USA: Saint Louis, MO | collected 2012-03-22 | reverse complement strand
AGCAGGACGGCAAGAAGCTGCAGCAGGCGCTGGCGGAGAGCCAGAAAAAGGCCGACGACCTGCAGCAGCAGTTCACCGTTCTGACCGCCGACAAAACGCAGCGGGAGCAGGACGGCAAGAAGCTGCAGCAGGCGCTGGCGGAGAGCCAGAAAAAGGCCGATGAGCTGCAGAAGCAGGTCGCTGCCCTGACTGGCGGCAAAGCGCAGCAGGAGCAGGACGGTAAAAAGCTGCAGCAGGCGCTGGCGGAAAACCAGAAGAAAACGGATGAGCTGACCAGGCAAATTGCGACCCTCACGGCGGACAAAACCGGGCAGGAGCAGATCGCGCTGAAGCTACAGCAGACCCTGGCCGAAAGCGAGAAAAAGAGCGGGGAACAGGCCAGACAGATAGCAGCGCTGACTGCCGAACAGACCGAAAAGCAAAAGCAGGCCGAGGCGCTGGTGAAAGAGCTTACTGAGCTGAAAGCCAGGCACGGCGAAAAAGAGCGCGATGCCGAGGATGCGCAAAACGCGCTAACGGAGAGCCGGACTAAAGTCGACGCGCTGCAAAAACAGCTTGCGGCGCTGGAGCAGAAAGCTGCGACCCTGGAAGCCGGAGAGCCGAAAACGGCAGAACAGATCCGCGACTATGCCATCGGTACATCGCTTGGCAGCGATATGCTATCCATGCTGAAAGAGCGTGAAACTTACGGCATACGTATCGGGAAAAATCAGGCGCTGAACGGCGTGGCCGACGCCTTTACCGGGCACCTGAAGCTGCCGGCAGATAAAATTGCCCGCGCACTGTACGAGCTGGACGTCAACTTCAACAAACAGGAAAAAACGCTGAAAGAGCGCATGGAGAAGCAGGGGGCGCAGTACATTGCTAAATTCAGCAAGCAGCCGAAGGTCAAAAAGGCGCCTTCGGGTTTTTACTATCGCGTCGACTATGTCGGGCAGGGTGAGATTAAGGATACTGATAAGGTTGTGGTGGTGGTAAAAGAGAGCCTGACGGATGGTACTGTCGTCAAGGACATGGACGTTGAGGGAACTTCCGTATCGCAGCCCCTGAGTGCCTATCCGCCGCTGTTCCAGGCCGCGCTCTCGCAGCTGAAAAACCACGGTAGCCTGACAATGGTGGTGCCGCCGACGCTGGCCTATGGCGACAAGGGGCTGCCGCCAGATATTCCGCCCGGGGCAACAATGGTTTACAACGTGCGCATTCTGGATATTTTACCTGAAACGGCAGAAGTAGGCGCCAAACGGTAGCCTGTCGTCGCGTCCTGAACGGGGCTGTTTCTGGGGCAGGTCCTGGACAGGATGGCGGAGATCTACTTTTAGCCGGCCAATAAATAAAGACGGTATTATATATGGTTACTCAGATCTTATGATTCTAAGAAATTTCCTTGATTATGAATGTGTTTATCACCGGTTAAATAAGGTTTAGGATAGAGTCGGGTGTAAATACATGTTGTAATAGGTTGTGTAATAAATCCAATGGTGCGTGAATACCCTCTCTGCACCATTGGATATTCTTTTCTGTCTCTTCCAGGGCAGAGACAGAGGGAATTAATACTATAAAGACAAGTGAATAGTCGTAATGGAATGTTTTGTGTAATGGATAACTTGAGCAAACTCTTCTCCTGACGCTATCCCGGGAGTGAAATATTTTCACTGTGCCGCATGGCTAATATTTCATTAGCGTATTTGCTGTTTTCTTTGAATGCATTATTTCAGTTGTCGTTAATTTTTTTTCGGCAGTGAAAAGATTTGCATAGGTGATTGATACTTATGCGAGGTATTGGTTCGCCTGACGGCGGGCTAATAATAGGGTGTTACTTAATTTGATATAACATAAGGATTTTGTCATGAAAAAAATCAACACGATTGAAGCCATGAAAGTGATTGGCGGCTGTGAAGACGTGTGTACTTCAGAATTCGTGAAAGGCAGCCGTTATGGCGATACGTTAGTGTGTACTGAAGTCGTGACTTGTACCGATAAGCACGGTGTACAGACGAAGACCATCAAACCGGCAACGATGGATCAGTGCTCCGGCGGCTGATAATCGATCGCGTTGGTGTATTCATTTACGCTGATGCTTTCTGATATCCGGCAGGCAGGTGTCTGACACCAGCCTGCCGTAATAGAGAAACGATTCGCTCTTTCAGCTGAACCCGGCCAAGGTGCTCTGCGCCAGCATTTCACTCAAAGGATCTGAGTCTCATGGTAAAAAAGTCGCTCATTGTTTTACTTTATACCGTACTGGTTGCTGCTATTTCAGCCGTTATTACCACGGTCTACATCAGCAGCCAATATGCCCTGACCACCAAGTCAGAAAATAACGATTCGCATCGGGATCTGATTCAGTTGAGTCAGAGCCGGCTCGATGCCAGCCCAATCAAAGAACCCAATACCATCATCGAATTTTTCTCCTACGGCTGTCATTACTGCGCGCTGCATGAGGTTAACGTTAATGCGCTGGCCGCACGCATGCCGGAAGGCACCCGTCTGGTTCGCCTCCACCTTAGCCTGCCGGGGAGCGGGCTCTCCCGTTACAGCAGCGTCTTTGCCACCTTAACCGTCATGGGTCTTGAAGAGCAGTATCGCCAGCAGGCGTATGAGGCGGTGCTGAATGAGAAACTGGATATCGGCAGTGAAGCCGTTCGTAACGCCTGGCTGCAGAAAATAGGTATTGACGTTGCGGACTACAACCGCGCCAGCGCAACGCAGGCGGCGAAAGATCTCGAAAAGTATATGGCAGATGTGAGTGCCTATTACGACATTCGTGCGACGCCAAGTTTTATCGTCAACAAAAAATGGATTGCCCTGCAGGACCGCAAGTTTCCGGCCTTTGCCGATAACTTGCTATCGCTGCTGCAGCACGACAGGCCGCTGGAGAAGTAAATGCGCTTCTTTGCGGTATGGCTCTACTGCAGCAGCAGGATCGTATTTGACAGGCTGGTCGGTTTGGGAGAGTGGGTCGGTCAGCGGATAGCCGCGGCGCGGATCTTTCTGCTGCGGCACATGGACTACCGTACCAGCTTTCGGCTGGCTCACCTGACGCGCGCGCTGGGCATGACCGGTCGCCGTCGCCGCAATCTGGCGCGCGTTGCCGAAGAGAATAAGCGCTGTCTGCTGGGCCCCGAAGCGCCACCGCTGAACGCCGGGTGGATATTTCAGCGCCGCGAGCTGCTGGATCTGGCTGCGACCTACGGGCAAAACCCGCGCCTGCTTGCGGAGCTCAGGCAGTGCGCCGGGCAGCTCGATCGGGTGGTGAAGCCGCTGCACGAAGCCGGATCGCCGGTGATCCTCGCGCCGCTGCACATGGTGTCCGATATTCTGGCCGGGATCGTCGGCAGTATGGTCTGGCCGTACCAGGCCACGGTCGTGGTTTCTGCCAGCGCCGAGGTTTACCAGGCGCGGGATCGGGCAATGGGCGGCATTAATCTGAACTATTGTTCGATCCACGGCGACAACTCCGCCATAGCCGGCAACCTGACGGAGGCCATCATGGAGGCCGCAGAGCACCGGCGCAATATCATGATTTTTCCTGATATTACCCCGGACTACACCGCCAGCGCGCGCGAAAACGTAAGCGCAAAAATGGCCTGCAGGCTGTTTGAACGTCCGGCCCATTTACACAGCGGCATCATCCGCGCGGCGCGGATGCTCTCGGCGCAGGTGGTGTTTTACTACCTCTACTACGACGGCGGGCTGAAAATTTACCTTGAGCAGCCCGTCGCCGCGCGGGATCTCAAGCGCCGGATGCCGCTCATCATTGAGGCGGCGATGAGGCGCCATCCCGCAGACTGGCTGCTGTGGCACGGACATTCTTTGTATTTCATTAATGAGTAAATGGATTAGAAGAACAGACTTATGGAAAAGAGAATCCCGGCGCAGGTCTTCCAGGGCGAAACCAACGAGTGCGGGCTGGCCTGTATTGCTATGCTGGCCGAAACCCAGGGCGTTGACGCCCCGCTGCGGGCGCTGCGCGAGCGCTATCCTGCCTCAGAGCGCGGCACCTCGCTGGCCACGCTGTGCGACATCCTGGGAGAGCTGCAGATCCCGGTCTATCCGGTCAGCTTCGCCTTCAACGAACTGGAGTCACTGCCGCTGCCGGCTATTCTCCACTACGGCGCCAGCCACTATGTCCTGCTGGCCTGGCGCAAGGGACGCTATGTCTGCGTGATGAATCCGGCCCTCGGCCAGCAGCTGCTGCCGCTGGATGCGCTTCGCGCGCAAATCAGCGGCTACGCGCTGGTGCTGGACGAGGAGGCGACCCTCGATGAAGCTACGCTCAACGCCCGTCGTACAAACAGGCGCCTGCGCGCCGCAGAAAGCATGAGCCTGAAGGAGACCGCCAGGCTCCCCGGCATCTACGGCCTGATGTTCGGCGCCTTTCTCATCTCGCTGACGCTGTTCATCATGCCGACCATGGTCAGCAGCGCCATTAATCAGGTTTTTGCCTCCGGCGGCAGCAGCGATTTTCCCTACTTCTGGTTTCTGCTGGCGTTCGTTGTCTCCACAACGCTGGCGATGGGGCTGAGGGTGGTCACCGAGCGGTTCGTAAAGCGTTTTACGATCCTTAACAGCACCGCCGGATTTTCACGGCTTTTGAGTAATCCGCTGCGCTTCATCGACAAGCGCTCGCCCGGGGAGATCTTCAGCCGCTTTTCCGCCTGGCAGATGGCGGCCACCCGCAAGATTGAGCTGGATAATGGCCTGCGTACCGACTGGATTATCGGCGCCATCGCGCTGGGGCTGATGTGCTATATCAGCCCGCTGCTGGCGGCGGTCTCCGGCGTTGGCGTCACGCTGATGGGGCTGGTCAGCGTCTGGGCTATCTACCGCGACCGCTACTTTACCCAGCAGCTGCAGGTGAAAAGCGCCGAGCAGAACGACTATATCCTCGAAACCCTGCAGGGCTTCTCCACTATCAAATCCGCCGGCCTCGACGGACAGCGCAAAAGCGTCTTCGCCCGCTACACGTGGGCGCTGTTCAGCCTGCAGCAGAAGCAGAAGATTTATGAGCAGGTAAAAAACAGCCTCTACAGCATGATAGGCAGCATTGAAATGGTGCTATTTATGCTTCTCGCCCTGCCAATGCTTAAAGACGGAAGCATCAGCCTCGGCGAATTCTTTGCCTACAGCTTTATCCGCCAGATCTTCACCAGCTACATCACCAAAATCTTCTTCTCGGTGCTGCAGAAGAATCAGATCCACGTGATCGATACCCGGGCCAAAGATCTCTTTCCATTGACGTCAGATGATGAGAGCGGGCGCGGGGAGATTGCCCCGGCCGTCCACTTCGGCTGTCGGCTGGATTACCGCAATATCGCGTTTAGCTACGAACCCGGTTTACGGGTACTGGACGACCTGTCGCTGGCGCTGCCGCGCGGGCAGAGCACCGCGATTGTCGGCGAGTCCGGGGCCGGAAAGAGCACGCTGCTGCGCATTATGGCGGGCCTGATGGCGCCGGACAGCGGCGAGATCCGCGTTGACGACGTGCCGATTAACGCCCGCCAGGCGCACGGCCTGTTTTTTTTACAGAGCCAGGAGGACATTTTATTCAATGCTTCGGTGCTGCAAAACATCACCCTCTACGACGCCGGGTTCGATGAGAAAAAGCAGCGCCGGGTGGATGACTCCCTGCAGGGGCTAAATCTGATGCCGGTCATTGAGAAGCTGCCCGGCGGCCAGAACGCCCTGATCCGCGAAAGCCACGCCGCGCTCTCGCTCGGCCAGCGGCAGCGGCTACTGCTGGCCCGCGCCATGTACAGCGACAAACCGGTGCTGGTGCTGGATGAACCCACCGCTAACCTGGACGAGGCCACCGCCCTGCAGGTGATTAACACCCTGCTGGCCCACTGCCGGGAGTATGGCAAAACCCTGATAACGGTCACCCACAGCGAGGCGGTCCTGCCGCTGTTTGACCGCGTCTACCGCATGGAAGGCGGGCGGCTGGTTAGCCGTACGTCAGCTCCGCCAGCGGTTTCGCCGGCGCTGCTGGCCCCTGCGTAAGGAAGCGCTGAAATGACAATATGGCACAACAGGCGCGGGCGGATCGCGCTGTCGGGATTGGCCGTCGTCGCGCTGGCGGCGGTCGCCTTTACGCTGCTCTCCGGCGGCGGTAAGCCGCACGACGCGCTGTTAACCGAGACGGTTTCACGCGGCGATATTGAAAAAACGGTTCTCGCTACCGGCATTATTAAGCCCTCGCTGCAGGTCAGCGTCGGTGCCCAGGTTAACGGTCAGCTGCAGAAGCTCTACGTCAGACAGGGCGACCGGGTGAAGAAGGGCGATCTGCTGGCGGTTATCGATCCGACGCTGCAGCAGAACGAACTGCGTACTGCCGAAGCGCAACTGCTCAGCTCCCGTGCGCAGCGGGCATCCACGCAGGTGCTGATTAAGCAGTACCGGCTGGAGCTGAACCGCCAGCAGCGCATGTATCGCGACGGCGCCGGAGTGCGCAGCGAGCTGGAGAAAGCGCAGGCTCAGTACAGCGCTCAGCTGGAGCAGCTGCGGGTGAACGACGCGCAGATCACCCAGTCACAAACCGCCGTGGAGAAGGCGCAGGCCAACGTCGGCTATACGCAGATCCTCGCCCCGATGGACGGCGAAGTGCTGGGGATTGTGACGAAAGAGGGGCAAACGGTGGTCTCCTCGCAGACCGCGCCTACTATTCTGGTGCTGGCCAACATGGACACCATGACGGTCCACACCCGCATCTCTGAAGCGGACATTCTGAAAGTCCACCCCGGCCAGCCGCTGTGGTTTTCCGTGCTGGCAGATCCGGATCGCCGTTACCGGGGCACGATGGGCGATATCCAGTCGGCTCCGGACGAGGCGCTGACCGAGCAGAGTTCACCTTCCGGCGCCTCGGCGCAGCAGAGCGCGGTCTACTACAACGGCGTGTTTAACGTCGATAACCGGGAGCACCAGCTGCGCACGTCAATGACGGCGCAGGTCTCCATCATCACCGCCAGGGCGGCGGGCGCGCTGCGGGTGCCGATGACCGCGCTCGGGCAGAAGCGGGAGAACGGCGATTACCAGGTGCAGATCAGAAAAGGCGACCGCATTGAGGCGCGCTGGATAAAGATTGGCGTTAACGACCGCCAGTTCGCCGAAGTGAAGGCGGGCCTCGAAGAGGGCGACGCCGTGGTTATTGATGGCGGGATGGATGCGGGCGGGGGGCGGTCATGAAGCGCGACGCTGCGCCGCTGATTGCGCTTAACGGTATCTGGCGCCACTTCCCGTCAGGCGGCGAGCAGGTCGCGGTCCTGAAGGATATCTCTCTCACCGTCCGCGAAGGCGAAATGGTGGCGATCATCGGCGCTTCCGGCTCGGGAAAGTCGACGCTGATGAACATTATCGGCTGTCTGGACACGCCCACCCGGGGCGAGATGCGCATTCACGGCGTGGCGACGCACGCCGCCGACAGCGGGCAGCTGGCAAAGCTGCGCAGCCAGTACATCGGCTTTATTTTTCAACGCTATCACCTGATGCCGTGGCTTAGCGCGGCGGAGAACGTCGCGATCCCGGCGCTCTATACGGCGATGCCTGCCGCCGAGCGCCGGGCCCGCGCGGCGTATCTGCTGCAGCGCCTCGGCCTGGGCCAGCGTCTCGACTACCGGCCCGCCCAGCTTTCCGGCGGTCAACAGCAGCGGGTCAGCATTTCGCGAGCGCTAATGAACGGGGCCAGCATTATTCTGGCGGATGAGCCCACCGGGGCGCTCGATCGCGCCAGCGGCCAGGCGCTGATGCACATTCTGCACGAGCTGCACGAGGCGGGTCATACCATCATTATCGTCACCCACGACCGGGACATCGCCAGCCAGGCGGCGCGCATCATTGAGATAAGCGATGGTGAGATCGTTGCCGACAGGCCCAATGCGGCGCAGAAAGCGGCGCGTGCGCCGGGAGAGCTGCCCCGCGTTGCGGTCAACGCGCGTCCGCCGTTCTGGCAGAGCCTCATTGAGGCGGTGCGCATGGCCTGGCGATCGCTGCTCGGCCACCGCACCCGGGCGTTTCTGTCGATGCTGGGGATCATTATCGGCATCTCCTCCGTGGTTTCGTCGATGGCGGTCGGCGAGGGTGCACGGCGGAGCATCATGGCGGAGATCGGCAAGCTGGGAAACAGCACGCTTGAGGTACGCCCCGGTAGGGAGATGGGGCGGGTGGCTCCGGAGTACATCAATGCCCTTTCGGCCGCCGACGTGGCGCTGCTGCAGCAGCAGCCGTGGATAGACAGCGTGTCGCCGGTGGTCAGCAAAACGGCGATGGCCATTCGCGGCAGTATGCCGGCGGCGGCGATCCAGCTCTCCGGCGTCAACGACGACTTCTTTCGCGTACAGGGCGTGAACGTCATCCGCGGCGCGGTGCTGACCCGCCCGGACGTTGAAAACCGCGAACCGGCGATCGTTATCGATCCGCTCACGGAGTCCATCCTTTTTGAGCCGGGCGAAGATCCAGTCGGCGAGGTTATCCTGCTCTCCGGGGTGCCGTTTCGCGTCGTCGGCGTTGCCAGCAAGAAGGGGCCGAAAATGCTCGGCGGCCTGATGGGCGGCTGGATCCCCTATACCTCGCTGACCCAGCGGATGACCGGCAGTATGCCCATTGAGTCGCTGACGCTGCGCTTTCACGATGGCGTCAGCCTTGGCGAAGCGCAGCGGCGGGTGGAGCGGCTGCTTGCGCAGGCGCACGAGCGCCGCGACTTCTACACCCAGACCGACGATCAGCTGGCGAAGGCGCTGCAGAAAACCTCGGATTCGATGTCGATGCTGATCACGGCGATCGCCGCGATCTCGCTGCTGGTAGGCGGCGTCGGAGTGATGAACATCATGCTGGTGTCGGTCACCGAGCGGACCCACGAAATAGGGATCCGCCTCTCCGTCGGCGCCCGTCCCGGCGATATCATGATGCAGTTTCTGATCGAAGCGATCGCCATCTGCGCGCTGGGCGGCCTGCTGGGGATCGTCGGCTCCTGGATCTCCGGGTTCGTCTTTGCGCAGTTTACCCGCGAATTTTCCATGGTGTTCACGCCGGGGCCGGTGCTGCTGTCGTGCGGGTTTTCCGCGCTGATCGGCCTGTGCTTTGGCTTCTTTCCGGCGAGGAACGCCGCACGACTGAATCCGACGGAGGCGCTGGCGCGAGAATGAGCATCCATCGATCCCTGACGGCGGCGCTGGCGCTGCTTATCACCGGCTGCGGCGCCCTGACCCGCACCGACTATGATCGGCCGCCGCTGCCGTTGCCGACGGCGTGGCAGCAGCGCGACACCGGTACGGCATTTCTTACGCACACGGCGCACTGGTGGGACAACTTCGGCGATCCGCAGCTGTCGGACGCCATCAGCCAGATGCTCGAAACCAATAACGACCTGGCGGCGGCGGGCATTCAGCTGCGGCTGGCGCGGGCGGCAGCGGGGCTGGTCAACACCAACCTGACCCCGGACGTCAGCGTTTCCGCGTCGGCAAGCAACAGCAAAAATCTCAACAGCGGTAGCGCTCCCGTTGAGAGCTATGCCGCATCGCTCAACCTCGGCTACGAACTCGACCTGTGGGGCAAGCTGGCGCGGGAGCGGGAGCAGGCCGCGTGGCAGGTGAAGGCCAGCGAGTATGACCGGCAGGCCACCGCGCTCTCGCTGATTGGCACCACCGCCCAGTTTTACTGGCAAATCGCCAGCCTCAATCAGCAGATAGTCAATCAGCAGCGAAGCCTGGAGATGGCCAGGCAGACGCAGGGCATGGTGCAGTCGCGCTATGAGGCCGGCAGCGTCGGGCAGGTGGATCTGCTGCAGGCGGAGCAGTCGGTCATCAGCCGGGAAAATCAGCTGCGGGATCTCCGGGAGCAGCGGGAGGAGGCGCGCAACGGCATGGCTATTCTCTATAACCGCCCGCCCGCCTGGCGCCAGCCTGAGCTGAGCGCCCTCGATGTCCGCCAGCAGATCCCGGTCGCTTCCCGCGTGCCGCTGGAGGTCATTAACCACCGCCCCGACGTGCAGTCGGCGGAGGCCAGCCTGCGCGCCGCGCTGGCGGGTTTCGACGCGGCCAGGCTCAGCTTCTATCCCGGCCTGTCGCTGACGGCGGGACTGAACGCGGGCAGCGCTATTTTCGCGCAGTGGTTTTCCGATCCGGTCCGCACCCTCGGCGCCAGCGCGACGCTGCCGTTTATTCAGTGGAACACCGTCCAGCTGACCGTTGAAAAATCTGACCTTAATGTGCAGCAGGCGGCTATCGCTTTCCGCACCGCCGCCTGGCGCGCGCTGTCCGATGTTGATAATGCCATGGCGCAGCGGATCGCTGCGCAAAGCAAAAGGGAGAGCCTGCTGCGCGATCTTGACCTCAGCCAGCGTCGGCTGGCGCTGGTGAGCAGCCAGTACCGGGCCGGAGCCGTCTCGTTTCAGGCGCTGCTCGATGCCCAGGATGCCCTGCTCAGCAGTGAAAATAGTCTGCAGACCCTGCAGTATGCCTACCTTTACGCCACCATGAAGCTCTGGCTGGCGCTGGGCGGCGGGGTAGACAACCCACAAGACCACGGAGGGAATTATCATGAGTAATCACACCATGCCACGTCGGGTCGTCGTGACCGGCTACGGGGCGGTCACGCCGCTGGGCGCCAGCGCCGACGCCTGCTGGGCGTCAATCATGGCCGGCCGTCTCGGCTATCGCTATGTCGATATGTCGGCGCACGGCGTGGCCGCCCGCTTCTTCGGCCTGATTGACGATGAACCGACGCTGAAGGGCGTCCCGGCGGCGATCCGCCGCCGGCTACCGCGCCACGGCCGCCTGTCGCTGGCCGCCGCCCGCGAGGCGATGGCGATGGCCTTTGGCGACGGACATCCGCACGACAGTTACGATCCGCTTGCCTGCGGCGCCATCATCGGCACCGGCTGGGGGGGCCAGGATGAAACCTACGAGTTCTATGACCAGTACCAGGGCACCGGGGTGGGTTCGCCTTTCGGCTGCTTTTTCGGCATGCCCAGCGCGGCAACTGCCGCGTGTAGCCTGCTCTGGGGCCTGCGCGGTTATCAGAACACGCCGGTGGCCGCCTGCGCGACCGGCACGATTGCCGTTGGCGATGCTTTTGAGGTTATCCGCAGCGGGCGGGCGTCGATGATGCTGGCGGGGGCCGGCGAATCCCTGCGCCGCGATGCCTCAGTGTGGAATATCGATGTACTCGGCGCGCTGTCGCGGGAGACGCAGCAGGCGACCCGCGCCTGCTGCCCGTTCAGCGCCGACCGCAGCGGTTTCGTGCTCTCAGAAGGGGCTGCGGTGCTCTGCCTGGAAGAGCGCGACGCCGCCCTCGCGCGCGGTGCGACGGTGCTTGGCGAAATTAAGGGCTACGGCAACTACTCCGACGCTTTTGACTTTACCGCGCCGGCTGCCGACAAAGTGGCGCGCGTGAAAACCATTGAGCGCGCGCTGGCCCAGGCAGAAATGCGCCCGCAGGACATCGACTATATCAACGCCCACGGCACCTCGACGCCGCTCAACGATCTCAACGAAACCGAGGCGGTGAAGATGGCGCTGGGCGAGCAGGCGCGGCAGATCCCCATCTCCAGCACCAAATCCTACACCGGCCACCTGATCGCCGCTGCGGGCAGCTTTGAGTCGATTATCTGCCTGCAGGCGCTGGCCCACCAGCTGATGCCCGGCACCTGTAACCTGGTCCGTCCCGATCCGGCCTGCGATCTTGACTATATTGCCGACGGCCACCGGCCCGGCAGGCTCAACAACACCCTCAACCTCAGCTTTGGCTTCGGCGGAGCCAACGCGGCGCTGATCATCAGCCGGAGCGCATCATGATCCTGACCTATACCCGGCGCGATGCCGACGCGTGGGCCGCTTTTTCCGGCGACGACAACCCGATCCACTTCGATCCTGAACGCGCCCGGGCGCTGGGGGCCGACGGCCTCAGCGTTCACGGCATGCGCGCCATGCTGGACATCAAGCAGCAGCTCAGCGAGGCGCTGCTCCACAGTTCGCCGCAGGGCAGGTACTACCTGTTTAACGCCCGCTTGCGCCAGCCGCTGATCTGCGATAAGCCCTACCTCCTGACGCTCACCGGTGGATCGGAGCGCGTCAGGCTCAGCGCGAAAGTGACCCGCGAAGACCACGCGCTCTGCTTTTCGGCGAAGCTGGCGGCGGCCAAACCGCTGGAGCCGGTGTTGCGCAGCCGGGCAGTACATTACTCCGCCGGGATGCTGCGCGCGCTTAGCGAGCGCTTTCCGCTGCCGCTGGATGCGCCGGGACAGGCCTGGAACTTTGTTGATGCGGTACTGTTTCAGTGCCTTGTGGCGGCGCCGGAGACGCTGCTGAACGTCGCCGAAGTCTTTCCAGGCCTGCAGGTACGCTCCCTGAGCGAGATCTTCCGCCAGGTGCCCGTGGTGCAGACCCATCACGACGTGCATTTTGACGCCGGGCTGCTGATGACCGATGTCCGCGCGATCGTTGAGGGAGGGCTGCACTGTGCGGTCCAGCCGCCCGTGATTGCGGGGGCAGAGGAGAATGGCTATGTGCTCGGCATCGTCATCCGGGCGTGGACGGTCGACGGGCCGCTGCTCTCCAGTTCGGTGACGCTGAAAACGCTGCCGATCCTTTAATGTCCACCAACACCATCAAGGAGTTATCTATGAAGAGCTATCAAGCCATCTACCGGGACCTGTGTGACACGATCTGCGATGCCAAAGATCTGGATGAAGGCGATCTCAGCCCGGAGGTTTCGCTGCAGCAGCTCAGGCTGGACAGCCTGGACTACGTCGAACTGATGGTGCTGGCGAAGCGCGAGTTCGGCGTCACGATTGATGCCGACACCTTTGCCAGCCGGCCGGATCTGACGCTGGGCGAGTTGTGCCAGCATCTGTATGACGCTCAGCAGAAGCCCGCGCCATGAGCAGAAAGTGGGTGCTGGTCACCGGCGGCAGCCGGGGGATCGGGCGGGCGCTGGTAGAGACGCTGGCGCGCGACTGGAACGTGATTTTTACCTGCCGTTGCCCGGGCGAGGAGAGCCAGGAAACCGTTGAAGCCTGCGCCAGCCTGCCGGGCCGGGTGGAAGCCCGCGCCTGCGACGGCAGCGACGAGCGGCAGATAGACGCCCTGGCGCCGCTGCTTATCGAAAAGTACGGCGCTCCGCACGCGGTGATCCACAACGCCGGCATCGCCCTTGACGGTTTGCACATTCAGCAGACCACGGCGGACTGGCAGCAGACGTTAAACAGCAACCTCAGCGCGGTCTTTTACTGGAACCGCCGCCTGCTGCCCGCGATGATCCTCAATGGCGACGGCGCGCTGGTGCTGATGTCTTCGGTGACCGCTATTAAAGGCAATCCCGGCCAGACGGCGTATGCGGCAAGCAAAGCGGCGATGATCGGTCTCTGCCGCTCGCTGGCGCCGGAGTTGGGGCGCTTTGGTCTGCGGGTCAATTGCCTGGCGCCGGGGCTCATCGAGAGCGACATGACGGAGGCGATGCCGGCGGCGAGGCTGGAGGCGATGCGCAGGCAGATACCGCTGCGGCGGCTCGGCACGCCGGAAGAGGTGGCGCGGGTGACGGCGTTTTTGATTGGCGACGATAGCCGCTACATGACCGGGCAGACGCTGGTCCTTGACGGTGGGCTAACGGCCTGAGTGCGGCGCGCAGGCGGCGTAGGAGCTTATGCGCAGCCTGCTGCTGTCTGACTCTTCAGTGTTTGTCTTTCGCTGGATCATGATGATGTATCAATGGTTGTTCGTGGACAGGGGCTTTTTAGACTGGATCCAACGTGCGTATGCCTGGCAGGTACACAGCCAGAATGCCGTAGTCAGTGAATTGAACTAACCGACAAAGTGGCAACATCGGTCAATAGTTTATCTGTGTTTGCCTTTCCTGTTTGGTTAAAGGAAGTCGTTTACTATCAATTGATCTAATTATTGTTTTTAATAAACAGTGGACTGCTCCTGGTCCGGTAGAGGTGACTGCCATGGAGCTGGCGCTGTGATCGGAAGGGGGCGGTATTCGCTAAAGGGAAATGCTCAGAATGGATGGAGAGTCCGTACTCCCAAAAGCAAAAAACCCGCCATCAGGCGGGTTCTTTAAATAGTGGTGCCCGGACTCGGACTAACGCCGGAGGCGTTGAACAGCGCGCTTGTCGCGCTGGCCCCGAAGGGGTGAGCCGCCTGCGGCGAATAATCGAACGAAGTTCGATGGAGAGTCCGTTTCGCCAAAAGCAAAAAACCCGCCATAGGCGGGTTCTTCTGAATAGTGGTGCCCGGACTCGGAATCGAACCAAGGACACGGGGATTTTCAATCCCCTGCTCTACCGACTGAGCTATCCGGGCAACGGGGCGCATTAAACCGTAATCGCCTGCACCCGTCAACCTTATTTCCGCAAAATCTTTCCGGATGGCTAACTTTGCGGCAGTTTGCGCAGAACTGCGGCAATCAGGTCAGCGCGCCGCCGGATCGACACTGGGCGAAGCGTAAAATATCTTCTGCCAGCCGCCGCGCGGTGTCCACGTCCTGCTGGCTGCGCTTCACCAGCATACGGCTCAGGCAGCCCTCCAGCACCAGCTCCATCTGTTTGGCGACCATCTCCGGATCTTCAACCTCCAGCTGCACCAGCAGGGCATGGGTGTGCTCCCACGCGGCCTGCTTCTGCCGCTCGGCCAGCTGGTGGATCGGGTGGCTGGCGTCCGGGTAGAACGAGCAGGCGGCGATAAACAGGCAGCCGGGATAGCGGTTGTTGCTCACGCACTCGGTCAGGGCACCGTAGCGGGCCAGCAGCTTCTGCTCGCGGGTCAGCTCTTCGTTAAGGGTGAGCTGGCGGCGCCAGGTATCCACTTTATCGCTGAGGTAGCGCAGCACGTCATACAGCAGGGCCTCTTTATCCGGCCAGAAGCGGGTCAAATCGCCGGGCTGCATTTTTATGCGTTCGGCGAGCATTTCCAGCGTGGCGTCAGCGATCCCTTTTATTTCAAGCAGTTGAAGTGCTTGTTCCAGAACATCTTCGCGTTGCACGGCGTTATCCTCCCTATATCCTTCCCACAGTGTCGTTTACCGGGCGCGTTTGTGCAAATGCGCGGAAAACGTCTCCGCGTCCATAAACCCGGCAACCCGCATGTCTGACATCTCCCGCCCGTCGGCGTCGAAGAACAGGATGGTTGGCAATCCCGGCACCCGCAACTGCTTCAGCAGCGCGGCGTCGGCGGCGCTGTTGCGGGTGACGTCGGCCTGCAGCAGGACGCTGTCGCCCAGCGCCTGCTGCACACGGGGATCGCTGAAGGTGTACTTCTCAAACTCTTTACACGCCACGCACCAGTCGGCGTAAAGGTCGAGCATCACCGGTCTGCCTTTCGCTTCCGCCAGCGCGCGGTTGAGCTCGTCCACGCTGCTGATGCGGGTGAAGCTGAGGTGCGCCTGCTGCTGCGCGGCCGGGGCACCAAACGCCCAGTCCTGCAGCGGGCGTACGCTGACCAGCGCGGCGGCCAGCAGCAGGATCTGCACCAGCCGCATCCAGGCCTTGCCGGCGCTGAGGCTTGCGATAAACGCCCAGCCGAAGAAGGCCACGGCGAGCATTGACCACAGGCGCATACCCCACGCTTCGCCCGCCAGCCGCTCAAGCAAAAAGACCGGCAGGGCGAGGATCACGAAGCCGAAGGCGATTTTAACCTGCGCCATCCACGGCCCGCTCTTCGGCAGCAGCCGGTTGCCGAAGACGGTCACCAGGATCAGCGGCAGACCCATGCCCAGGGCATAGAGATAGAGCGTGCCGCCGCCCAGCCACAGGTTGCCGCTCTGGGCAATGTACAGCAGGATGGCGCTCAGCGGTGCGGTTGTGCAGGGCGAGCAGATAAGCCCGGCGATGGCGCCCATCGCGAAGACGCCGCCGGCGGAGCCGCCCCGCTGGCGGTTGCTCATCAGGGTCAGGCGGGTCTGCAGCGAGGAGGGCAGCTGCAGGGTGAACAGGCCGAACATCGACAGCGCCAGCAGAATGAAAACCGCCGAGAGACTAATCAGCACCCAGGGACTCTGCAGTGCCGCCTGGAACTGCATTCCGGCAGCGGCGACCACCAGCCCGAGGGCGGTGTAGGTCAGGGCCATGCCCTGGACGTAGATAAAGGCCAGCAGCAGCGCCCGGCCGGTAGAGAGCCGCTCCCGGCCGCCGAGCACGATCCCGGCGATCAGCGGATACATCGGCAGGACGCAGGGCGTGAAGGCGATGCCGATGCCGATCAGCAGCGCCCACAGGGCCGAGAAGGGGAGCGCGGTATGACTGCCGGCGGCGGGAGCAACGGCGGCGGGGGCCGGTGCGACGGACGGCGCTGAGGCCGCCGCCACGTCCCGCAGCGGCACGACTTTCGTCTCCGGCGGATAGCAGAAGCCCGCCTCGGCGCAGCCCTGGTACGTCACTTTTAGCGACGCCTCTTTCCCTGCCCGGATGAGGGTGACCGGCACCGTCAGGTGCTGGCGGTAGATTTCACTTTTGCCGAAGAATTCGTCTTCGTGCCAGTCGCCGGCGGGCAGCTGCGGCGGCGCCAGCGCCGCGCCGGTAGCGTCCACGGCAATCTGTTTGCGGTAGAGGTAGTAGCCGTCGCGGATCTGCCAGTTGAGGGTCAGCGTGCGGCCGTCCTGCCGGAAATCGAAGGTAAAAGCCTGGTCCGCAGGCGTAAATTTCGCGCTGCCGGGGGCGTCGAACAGTCCGGCAATGGCTGAGGTGCTGCACAGCAGCAGGATCAGCGTAATGATGCGTTGAGCCATGAGAGGTAATCATTATCTCCGTGTAATACGGGTAAAACCAGCAGTTCCGGGGTTTGATACGGATGATGCGACTTCAGGCAATCCAGCAGCGCCTGCTGTTTATCGACATCGGACTTGAGCAGCATCTGCACCTCATACTCCTGTTCGAGTTTCCCTTCCCAGTAGTAAAGCGAGGTGGCGCCGGGCAGCAGGGTGGCGCAGGCGGCGAGCTTTTCAGAAAGCACTTTTGCGGCCAGGTCCTGAGCGGTGGCTTCATCCGGGGCGGTGCAGAGTACAACAACAGCGGCGGGCAGCGTCATCATCAACCTCGTATCGGCGAAAAAGGCACTATAGCACGATGGAGGATGGCGATGAATTAAGCGGGCCGGGAAAGCGGCCCGCTGTGCGTATCAGAACAAACGCGTCAGAGAATAACGCTGCCCAGCAGGAAGCCGAAGCAGACGGCGAAGAAGACCGCCATGGTGCCGGGGATAAAGAACGGATGGTTAAAGACGAAGCGTCCGATGCGCGTGGTGCCGGTATCGTCCATCTGCACTGCGGCGACCAGCGTCGGGTAGGTCGGCAGAATAAACAGGCCGGAAACCGCGGCGAAGGAGGCGACCGCCGTCAGCGGCGTTACGTTCAGCGCCAGCGCCATCGGCATCAGCGCCTTGGCGGTTGCCGCCTGAGAGTAGAGCAGGGCGGAGGCGAAGAAGAAAATCACCGCCAGCAGCCACGGATGGCCCTGAATGACGCTGCCCGCCGTCTCTTTGATCCAGTCGATGTTAGCGGAAACGAAGGTGTCGCCGAGCCAGGCAACGCCGAGAATACAGATACAGGCGCTCATCCCGGCTTTAAAGGTGCTGGAGTTCAGGATGCTGTCGGTATCTACGTGGCATATCAGGGTGGTCAGCGTAGCAACGCTGAGCATGATGATCAGGATCGCGCTGGTGGTGTTCATCAGCGGTGTTGCCACCAGGCCGAGGCTCGGGCTGTTGACGATGGCGTAAGCCACGATGCTGACCACGCCGAGCAGGAACAGCAGAACCGAGAGCTTCGCCCGCGGCTTGATCTCCACAATACGCTCACCGCGCAGGGCGATCAGCCCCTCTTCCAGACGACGGCGGTAGACCGGATCGTCGGAGAGCTTCGAGTTAAACAGCAGGGTGACCAGGAAGGACATCAGCAGGATCGCCAGCAGCGTCGACGGGATCACCACCGACAGCAGGTGGATATAGCTGACGCCGTGGCCTTCCATAACGGAAGACATATAGACCACCGCCGCCGAAATAGGCGACGCGGTAATGCCTATCTGCGCCGCAACTACCGCGGTGGAGAGCGGACGACACGGCTTCACGCCCTGCTCTTTCGCCACTTCAGCGATAACCGGCAGGGTCGCCAGCGAGATGTTGCCGGTCCCGGCAAACAGGGTCAGGAAGTAGGTGACGATGGGCGCGAGAATGGTGATGTACTTCGGATTTCTGCGCAGCAGCTTTTCGGTCTGGTTCACCAGATAATCCAGTCCGCCCGCCACCTGCATCGAGGAGATCGCCGCGATCACCGCCATGATGATGGAGATAACGTCGAACGGGATCTTACCCGGCGCGACGCCGATGGCGGCAAGCACCAGCACCCCGAGACCGCCCGCATAGCCTATGCCAATCCCACCGAGTCGGGCACCCAGAAAAATCGCCGCGAGGACGATGAGCAACTCAATGACTATCATACTGCCTTCCTTTGTTGTTAGTATCTTGATGCAAAAATGTTGTCAATTTGCAGTCCTTAAAAGTAAAAAAGGCACGTCACTGCTGACGTGCCTTTGCGGATTTAATCGCCGTAATTACTGTTCGTTTTCATCGGTATAGCGCCTGGCTTTATAGGCAGGATGCATCAGGTTCTCGGCGGAGAAGATGTCGTCCAGTTCGCTGGCGGTAAGCAGCCCGCGCTCCAGCACCACTTCACGTACGCTTTTGCCCGTTTCGGCGCAGATCTTGCCGACGATATCGCCGTTGTGATGGCCGATAAACGGGTTGAGGTAGGTGACGATGCCGATGGAGTTATAGACGTAGCCTTCGCACACCGCTTTGTTGGCGGTGATGCCGTTGACGCATTTCTCCAGCAGGTTGTAGCAGGCGTTGGTCAGGATGTGGATAGACTCGAACATCGCCTGGCCAATTACCGGCTCCATGACGTTGAGCTGCAGCTGACCCGCTTCGGACGCCATGGTGACGGTGGTGTCATTACCAATGACTTTAAAGCAGACCTGGTTAACCACTTCCGGGACCACCGGGTTCACTTTCGCCGGCATGATGGAAGAGCCGGCCTGCAGCTCCGGCAGGTTGATTTCGTTGAGACCGGCGCGCGGCCCGGAGGAGAGCAGGCGCAGGTCATTACAGATCTTGGAGAGCTTGACCGCCAGGCGCTTCAGGGCGCTGTGCACCATCACGTAGGCGCCGCAGTCGGAAGTGGCTTCGATCAGGTCTTCAGCCGGGACAACCGGCAGGCCGGACACGTCCGCCAGCTTCTGCACCGCTAGCTGCTGGTAGCCTTCCGGCGTATTCAGGCGGGTGCCGATAGCCGTGGCGCCAAGGTTCACCTCCAGCAGCAGTTCGGAGGTACGCAGAATGCTTTTTGTCTCTTCATTGAGCAGGACGTTAAAGGCGTGGAACTCCTGGCCGAGCGTCATCGGCACCGCGTCCTGCAGCTGGGTGCGACCCATTTTGAGGATATCGGCGAACTCGGCCGACTTGCGCTCAAAGCCTTCGCGCAGCTGGTTGATGGCATCAATCAGCTTAACCACCGATGCATATACCGCAATGCGGAAACCGGTCGGGTAAGCGTCGTTAGTGGACTGACATTTATTCACGTGATCGTTCGGATTGAGGTACTGATATTCGCCTTTCTGGTGGCCCATCAGCTCAAGCCCGATATTGGCCAGCACTTCGTTGGTGTTCATGTTGACCGACGTACCCGCGCCGCCCTGATAGACATCTACCGGGAACTGGTCCATGCACTTGCCGTTGTTCAGCACTTCATCACATGCGGCGATAATGGCGTCGGCAACACCTTTGGGAATGGTGTGTAGCTCTTTGTTAGCCATCGCGGCGGCCTTCTTCACCATCACCATGCCGCGAACGAATTCCGGAATGTCGCTGATTTTGCTGTTGCTGATGTAGAAGTTTTCAATCGCTCTCAGAGTATGGACACCGTAGTATGCGTCCGCTGGAACTTCCCTGGTGCCCAACAAATCTTCTTCGATACGAATGTTGTTTAACATGTGAACCTTCTTTTTAAGCTGCCAATGAATTCACCAAACACACAGAATGAGTAAGGTATTGTGCGTTTTCTGACCGAAGATTATCTCCTTAATCGGCCTGGTGCCCATGATCATATGCTGATAATAGCCAATTGCCGTAACCTGGATCACTTATTAAGCCTACTTCTACCTCTGAATGATTATTCTGTGAAACGTGTCACCACGCAAAATGTGTGGACTAAATCGTTTAGTCGGCAATTGAAAACGAAGAATTTACCTCCATTTATAGTGAATGCGACTTGCAGCCTTATCAAAACGGACGCCCCGGGTGGCCGTGCTTTAATAGGAGAACCCAGTGCGCTGGATACCGTTTATTGCTTTCTTTTTATATGTTTATATCGAAATCTCGATTTTCATCCAGGTTGCCCACGTGCTCGGCGTCCTGCTGACGCTGATTCTGGTGATTTTTACCTCTTTTATCGGTATGTCTCTGGTACGCAACCAGGGCTTTAAGAACCTGATGCTGATGCAGCAGAAGATGCACGCCGGCGAAAGTCCGGCGGTGGAGATGATAAAAAGCGTGTCGCTGATCATTGCCGGTATGCTGCTGATAATCCCCGGTTTCTTTACCGACTTCCTTGGCCTGCTGCTGCTATTGCCGCCGGTGCAGAAGCACCTGACGCTGAAGCTGATGCCGTACCTGCGCTTCGGCCGTATGGGCGGCGGTTTTGGCGGCGCGGCCGGGGGAGAGACCTTTGAAGGCGAGTTTCAGCGTAAAGATGACGATCGCCTTGAGCACAAAGACGATCGTAAAGAGTAAGGCGCAGCGGGCCCGGTGATGGGCCCGCCGTCAGCGAATAGCCCGGCGGCCCGGCAGCAGCCACCACAGTGCCGCCAGCATGATGACCGCATACAGGCTTTTCCAGCCGATCATCACCAGCAGCAGCAGGCACAGCAGACTTCCTGCCGCCGCCAGCAAGCGATACCGCCCCGCCAGCAGCCGACAGCCCGCCAGCATACACAGCAGATAAATCATCACGAAAATGCCGTTGGCGTAGACGATCAGCACTTCAAGGTTGATGTTCAGCAGATAAATGCCCAGCGTGCTCAGTGCGCAGCAGAAGAGCACCGCATTGAGCGCATTAACCGGCTGGCGGCGGGCCGACAGCGCGGCCAGTCGACTGGCGGGGCGCGCCTGCGCCTGGGTCCACACCAGCCGGGCAAAGCTCTGGATATAGATATTGAGGCTGGCGAAGCAGGCCAGATAACCCACCACGCTCGCGGCCCACAGCGCCTTCACGCCGAACAGCGTGACCACAATATCCGGCAGCGAGGCCGCCGCCGCTTTGTCCGCCCCGAAGGCGTGAAAGTGCAGCACCAGCACCGTGCAGGCCCAGTAGACCAGCCCCGCCAGCAGCAGGCCTATCATCAGCGCCCGCGGGAAATCCCGCTCAGGCTGCTTAAATTCAGCGGCCATATGAGCAAAGGCCTCCAGACCGACAAAGCACCAGAACATTACCGCCAGCGCCGCGAACAGCGGCCCGGCGCCGACGTTTGCCAGCGGCGGAAACGGGATGGCGGAGAACGTGATATCGCCGGCCCACCACAGGGCCACAATCAGAGCAACGATCAGAATTGCCACCAGCGTCTGCAGGTTGGCGCTGGTGCTGGCCCCGCGCGAGCCGAGCCACCAGACAATCGCCAGCGTGCACAGCTGCGCCAGCAGCAGCTGGCCGTCGTGCCAGCCGAACAGGGCCTGCGTAAAGCCGGCGGCGATATGCAGCGCAGCGGGCAGGCCCACCGGGATCACCGACAGAAACAGCCAGCCGGTCACGCTGGCCAGGCGCGGACCAAAGGCCAGGCTCACGAAGTGGGCAACGCCGCCGGCGCTGGGAAAATGGCGGCCGAGGGTGGCAAAGACGATAGCGATGGGAAACACCAGCACGATGAGGGCAGGCCACGCCCACAGGCTATCGTCGCCCGCCACCAGCGCGGCCAGGGCCGGAACGGCGAAGACGCCGGTGCCCAGTAGCGACGTTGACAGTAATCCGACGCCCTGCGCCAGCCCCAGCTCCTGCTTTAAACCACTCATGACGTCATCCATAAGTAAAAAAAATCATGTTAACACAAGGGCTTTTCGCGCGTCTGTTCACGTAATTCATCTCTGCAATGAGATTTGATAATTTTTTTTCAGATCCCCCCTTGAAGGCGAAAAACCCGGCCCCATCTCTCTGGTCACTAGCCGGGAAACCATGAACGGTCCGGCGTCACCCATGACTGATAAAGACTTTCTCAAAGGAGAGCTATCAAATGAGTATTCGTCCGTTACATGATCGTGTGATCGTCAAACGTAAAGAAGTTGAATCTAAATCTGCTGGCGGCATCGTTCTGACCGGTTCTGCAGCGGGCAAATCAACGCGTGGCGAAATCATCGCTGTCGGTAAAGGCCGCATCCTGGAAAACGGTAATGTGCAGCCGCTGGACGTGAAAGTGGGCGACATCGTTATCTTTAACGATGGCTACGGCGTGAAGTCCGAAAAAATCGACAATGAAGAAGTTCTGATCATGTCCGAGAGCGACATTCTGGCAATTGTTGAAGCGTAATCCGCGACCGACACTGAACATACGAATTTAAGGGAAAGAGAAAATGGCAGCTAAAGACGTAAAATTCGGTAACGACGCTCGTGTGAAAATGCTGCGCGGCGTAAACGTACTGGCAGATGCAGTTAAAGTGACCCTGGGCCCGAAAGGCCGCAACGTAGTACTGGACAAATCCTTCGGCGCGCCGACCATCACCAAAGACGGCGTTTCCGTAGCGCGTGAAATCGAGCTGGAAGACAAGTTCGAAAACATGGGCGCACAGATGGTGAAAGAAGTTGCCTCTAAAGCGAACGACGCTGCGGGTGACGGTACCACCACCGCGACCGTACTGGCACAGTCCATCATCACCGAAGGCCTGAAAGCCGTTGCTGCGGGCATGAACCCGATGGATCTGAAGCGCGGCATCGACAAAGCCGTTGCTGCGGCTGTTGAAGAGCTGAAGGCACTTTCCGTACCGTGCTCTGACTCCAAAGCTATCGCACAGGTAGGGACTATCTCCGCTAACTCCGACGAAACTGTTGGTAAGCTGATCGCGGAAGCAATGGATAAAGTCGGTAAAGAAGGCGTTATCACCGTTGAAGACGGTACCGGTCTGCAGGACGAACTGGACGTGGTTGAAGGTATGCAGTTTGACCGCGGCTACCTGTCTCCTTACTTCATCAACAAGCCGGAAACCGGTGCCGTTGAGCTGGACAGCCCGTTCATTCTGCTGGCTGACAAAAAAATCTCCAACATTCGCGAACTGCTGCCGGTACTGGAAGCCGTTGCGAAAGCCGGTAAGCCGCTGCTGATCATCGCTGAAGACGTAGAAGGCGAAGCGCTGGCGACCCTGGTGGTCAACACCATGCGCGGCATCGTCAAAGTCGCTGCGGTTAAAGCACCGGGCTTCGGCGACCGTCGTAAAGCCATGCTGCAGGATATCGCAACCCTGACTGCCGGTACCGTTATCTCTGAAGAGATCGGTATGGAGCTGGAAAAAGCGACCCTGGAAGACCTGGGCCAGGCTAAGCGCGTGGTTATCAACAAAGACACCACCACCATCATCGACGGCGTGGGCGAGGAAGTGGCTATTCAGGGCCGCGTGACTCAGATCCGCCAGCAGATCGAAGAAGCGACCTCTGACTACGATCGTGAAAAACTGCAGGAGCGCGTAGCGAAACTGGCAGGCGGCGTAGCGGTAATCAAAGTCGGTGCAGCGACCGAAGTTGAAATGAAAGAGAAGAAAGCCCGCGTTGAAGATGCCCTGCACGCGACCCGCGCAGCGGTTGAAGAAGGCGTGGTTGCCGGCGGCGGCGTGGCGCTGATCCGCGTAGCGAGCAAAATCACCGAGCTGAAAGGCCAGAACGAAGACCAGAACGTCGGTATCAAAGTTGCGCTGCGCGCAATGGAAGCACCGCTGCGTCAGATCGTGCTGAACTGCGGTGAAGAGCCTTCAGTCGTGGCTAACACTGTGAAGAGCGGCGACGGCAACTACGGCTACAATGCGGCCACCGAAGAGTACGGCAACATGATCGACATGGGTATCCTCGATCCGACCAAAGTCACCCGTTCTGCTCTGCAGTACGCGGCATCCGTGGCCGGCCTGATGATCACCACCGAGTGCATGGTCACCGACCTGCCGAAAGCTGATGCCCCTGACTTAGGCGGCGCTGGCGGTATGGGCGGCATGGGCGGTATGGGCGGCATGATGTAAGCCACGCTCCCCGCGAGCTCGTAATGAAACCCCTGCGGCAGTTTCTGCCGCAGGGGTTTTTCTTTTGCTCTGCTTTTTAGTATAACGTTGAGTCGGACAGGTTGTGTCCAGCCCATTGATAACGAGGAATAACATGCGCGTAAAAGTCTGTGCAGGGATTGTCGGCGCCGCTCTGCTGCTGGCCGGCTGTAGCTCCAGCAATGAACTGACCGCGGGCGGGCAGAACGTTCGCTTCGTGGAAGATAAGCCGGGCAGCGAATGCCAGCTGTTAGGCACAGCCTCCGGTAAGCAGAGCAACTGGCTCTCAGGCCAGCGCGGTGAAGAGGGCGGCTCAATGCGCAGCGCGGCGAATGCCCTGCGCAATCAGGCTGCTGCAATGGGCGGCAACGTCATTTATGGCGTCAGCAGTCCGACCCAGAGCATGCTTTCAAGCTTTATCCCGACCGACAGCGAAATGATAGGCCAGGTCTACAAGTGTAAAAACTGACCGGATCAACGCGCCCCCTGACCCCTCAGCGGGCGCGTTGCGATTATGCTGCCGCAGTTGTCTCCCCACGCAGCAGACAGAGCGCCTTCAGGCAGTCGTCCAGTGAAGGCTCTCCCTCTTTTATGCCCAGCGCGCGCACCGATACCCGGCAGCGCTCTCCCTCCAGTTTTTTAAGCCTTGGGCTGAACGCCAGCAGCCGACGGGCGATGGCCTGCATGCGCTCATCGTCAGACGGAGATCGGGTCTTCACAATCGTGCCGCAGCTGCGCTCGCGGCCCTGCTCATCGGTGTAGTGATAGACCAGCGCCAGCGTGCGGTCGAACAGCGCCAGCTTCCACGCCGGATGGGTGTAGGTGTCGTATTCAAGCTGGGTATCGCCGCGGAAATCGGCGTCGTAGAGCGGCAGAAAGTCGAGCAGCGACGAGAGCCGCAGCGACAGGGCGTGCATTCCTGCGTTCTGAATGGCGCGCGAGATAGCGCTGATGAACAGCGGAATTTGCGCCGTCCCGAGCGCCAGTGCCGCGCTTTTCCCGTCTTCAGCGAGCAGCGTCAGGCCGATTTCTCCCTTGCGGCTGAAGTCCGGCTCAACGGCGCAGATCCGCTGCCCCGGATCTCCCTGAACCATCTCCTCCTGCGCCAGAGGCGGGATGTTGTCCGCCATTTGCCGGGACGCCTCCTGCGCCGACGGCGCGCTCAGGGTCTGCTGGTGCAGGCCGTATTCGAGGCTGATAAAAATATCCCGCAGCGCCAGCGCGGGGATGAAAAACAGCGCCGCGCTGTCGTTCTCTGTTTTAACTTTCAGCGCCAGGGCAACGAACTCGCTGCCCCTGTGAATAACGCCGGTATTAACGCCCTTGATCCTTGCGGCCACTTTAACGCTCCTTTTATGCTGGTGTGGTGAAGCGGTAAAAGTAGCATTAGCGGTGGCTGCAGTATGTGTACGATTCCGGACTTCGTTGAGCTTCAGCTCTGCCGCAGCTGCAGATCCAGCGGCGTTTTGCTCGGCTCGCCGCCGATCTCGCGGGCCAGCTTCGGCACCATATAGCCTGAAACCAGCGTCAGCAGCTCGCGCACGATGGCCCGCGCCTCGTCGTCGCTGACCATGAAGTGCGCCGCGCCCTGCACTTTATCGAGAACGTGCAGGTAGTAGGGCATTACGCCGGCATCAAACAGCGCGTTACTGAGATCCGCCAGCGTCTGCGCGCTATCGTTGACGCCGCGCAGCAGCACGCTCTGGTTGAGCAACGTGACGTTGGCGCCCCTGAGCCTGGCCATCGCCCGGCGAAATTCATCGTCGATTTCCCGGGCGTGGTTGATGTGGTTAACCAGGAGCACCTGCAGCCGCGATTGGTCAAAGCGTCCGACCAGCGCGTCGGTTATCCGCGCCGGAATCACAATCGGCAGGCGGCTGTGGATGCGCAGGCGTCTGATATGAGGAATGGCTTCAAGGCCGTCCAGCAGCCAGGCGAGCTCGCCGTCTTTGGCCATCAGCGGATCGCCGCCGGAGAAGATAATCTCGTCCAGCTCCGGGCGGGCGGCAATGTAGTCCAGCGCCACCTGCCAGTTGCGCCTGTTGCCCTGGTTCTCGGCGTAGGGAAAGTGGCGGCGGAAGCAGTAGCGGCAGTTGACGGCGCAGCCGCCTTTGACCAGCAGCAGCGCCCGGTTGCGGTACTTGTGCAGCAGACCGGGAACGGCGCTGTGCTGCTCTTCCAGCGGATCGGTACTGAAGCCCGGCGCGGAAACGAACTCCTGCTGCGAGGTCAGCACCTGGCGCAGCAGCGGGTCGTTAGGGTTGCCTTTTTCCATCCGTGCAGCGAACGCGCGCGGCACGCGCAGGGCGAACAGGCGGCGCGCTTCGCGGCCGGCGATTAAATTTTCATCAGCGTCTATATTTAAAAAACGCAGGAGTTCATCCGGATCGGTGATTACATCGCCAAGCTGCGATAACCAATCTTCTCTGGATGGGGTGTTTAGGGTTACAATATGCGCCATTTTGTGGCTAAGCTACCAGTTAACAATTTTCAGAGGGCCTTATGGCGACTTATTCTAGCAACGATTTTCGTGCCGGTCTTAAAATCATGATGGATGGCGAACCGTACGCGGTCGAATCCAGCGAATTCGTAAAACCCGGCAAAGGCCAGGCATTCGCGCGCGTTAAGCTGCGCCGCCTGCTGACCGGTACCCGCGTTGAGAAAACCTTCAAATCTACCGACTCCGCCGAAGGCGCAGACGTTATCGATATGAACCTGACTTACCTGTACAACGACGGTGAGTTCTGGCACTTCATGAACAATGAAACGTTTGAGCAGCTGGCTGCCGATGCTAAAGCGGTTGGTGATAGCGACAAGTGGCTGCTGGACCAGGCCGAGTGCATCGTGACCCTGTGGAACGGCCAGCCTATCTCCGTGACCCCGCCGAACTTCGTTGAGCTGGAAATCGTTGATACCGATCCGGGTCTGAAGGGTGACACTGCCGGTACCGGCGGTAAACCGGCGACCCTGAGCACCGGCGCCGTGGTTAAGGTTCCGCTGTTCGTGCAGATCGGTGAAGTTATCAAAGTTGACACCCGCTCCGGTGAATACGTTTCTCGCGTGAAGTAATTCATGCTATAAAAATGGCGCGGCTGCGGCTGCGCTATTTTTTTGCCTGTCAGGACCGGGATAATGAACCGCCTCATTACACTTCTTCTGCTGATCTTTTTCTCCACCACGCTGCTGGCGGGGTGCAACACGTTTCGCGGTATGGGTCAGGACGTTCAGAGCCTCGGACACGCCATTTCGCACGCGGCCAGCTGACGCCGGGTAAAAGACTCTCAAAATTCTCTCTTTGCCGTTCATTTTGCGGGATTTTGTCTATGCTTATCAGGCAAGGTAAACCTGTCTGGTAATCAAAGGATGAAATCATGATCAAGAAATCAATTGCGGCGTTTTTCTCTCTCCTGGTGCTTTCTGCTGTACTGAGCGGCTGTAACACGACGCGCGGCGTGGGTCAGGATATCTCTGCGGGCGGCAACGCTATTTCCGGTGCTGCTACCGACGCACAAAAATAATCTCCGCGGTACAGCCGGACGGCTGTACCGCTCCCCCGGTTTGCAATTGCGGCCGGGGCGGCTAGAATAATGAGCTTCGCTCAACCTTACGGGACGACCCGTAAGCGTATCTTAAATATCGGGGACGACCCCATTCGGGAGTCGCTATGTCCTGGTTAATTCTGATTATTGCCGGTCTTCTTGAAGTGGTCTGGGCCGTAGGCCTCAAGTACACCCACGGCTTTAGCCGCCTGATGCCGAGCGTCATCACGCTTGTTGCGATGGTCGCCAGCATGGCGCTGCTGTCATGGGCGATGAAGACGCTGCCGGTAGGCACCGCCTACGCCATCTGGACCGGCATCGGCGCCGTAGGTGCCGCAATCACCGGCATTCTGCTGCTCGGTGAATCCGCAAGCCCGGCGCGCCTTGTCAGCCTGCTGTTGATCGTTTGCGGCATTATTGGCCTCAAGCTCAGCGCCCACTAGTAGGTCTGCTTCACCCAGATAAGTTTGCTGACGTCGAAGCCCTGGCGGGCGGCGGCGTCGAGCATCTGCTGCCTGATTTCCGGCGCGATGGTCGGCGTGCGCGAGAGGATCCACAGATAGTTGCGATTGGGCCCGCAGATCAGCGCGTGGCGATACTCTTTATCCAGCGCTATCACGTTATAGCCGCCGTAGAAGGGGCCGAAGAAAGAGACCTTCAGCGCGCCCCTGTCTGACGAGCCGGTAAAGCGGGCTACGCCGTCAATTTTTTGCCAGATCCCGCGATCGGGATTGTATCCCTTGTTAATGACGCTGATGCTGCCGTCGCCGCGCAGGCTGTAGGTGGCGGTCACGTGCTGCAGTCCGCTTTCAAAGCGGTGATCGAAGCGCGCGATTTCGTACCAGGTGCCGAGGAAGCGGTTGGCGTTAAACGGTGAAACGACGGTAACGCCCCGGGGCGGCGTAGGTGAGCTGCAGGAGACGACCAGCAGGGCGGCCGCGACGGCGGCGGCGATGGGAAGCAGGCGCATAAAGATCCCTCAGAGGTTTTTCTGTAAGTGTAGAACTCTGTGGAAGAAATGGGGGAAGAGTCAGAAAAATGCCCGGCGGGCGCCGGGCACTGGCGTCAGATAAACAGAATGCCTACCAGGGTAACCACGGTGAGAATAGCCGCCAGACCGTAGAAGACCCACTTGCCGCTCGGCACGTGGATTTTCAGGTCGTGCATAGCGTGGTGGATGCGGTGCAGACCGCACCACAGCGGCAGGACGATCATCAGGAACAGGAACAGGCGGCCGATAAAGCTGTGGGCAAAGGCCAGTACGCGCTCATAGCTGAAAGCATCGTGCGGCGCGAGGCCCAGCGGCAGCAGAATGCCTACCAGCAGGACCATTACCGGCGCGACAATGGCACTCCACATGCCGCCTGCGCCAAACAGCCCCCAAAATACCGGCTCATCGGAGCGTTTCGGATTAGGATTGATCATCAGGTTCTCCTTACCAGAACAGGGCAACAAACAGGATGACGACGGTGGCGACGATGGTTACGCCCCACAGCCCCTTGATCACCGGCTCAGGCCCCATCTTCTCGCCCTTGACGATGATGTTGGCCGCTTTCGGCGCCAGCTCGAACCAGGTTTTGGTGTGCAGCAGCGCCGCCGCGAGCGAAATCAGATTGAGGATCACCACAATCGGGTTCTGCAGGAAGTCGACAAAGCCCGCCCAGGACTCCGGCCCGTGCTTGAGCGAAAACAGACCGCAGATCAGCAGAATGCTGAACCACACCGCCGGCACGGCGGTGCCTTCGCGCACCATATAGAAGCGATAAAAAGGCAGTTTCTTCCACCACGTTGACGTCATCGGACGCACGTAGGGTTTGCGTTTAGTGGTCATGATGCACTCCTTAGCGTGGTTTCAGGGTGGCGATCAGAAAGTCTTTCGAACTTTCTACTTTGCCCTGCTGGATGGCGGCCGCCGGGTCGACGTGCTTCGGACACACCTCCGAGCAGAAGCCGACGAAGGTGCAGCTCCAGACGCCGTTCTGGCTGTTGAGCTGCGCCATGCGCTCCTTCTTGCCATGGTCGCGGCTGTCTTCGTTGTAGCGGTGCGCCAGCGTGATGGCCGCCGGGCCGATAAATTCCTTATTGAGGCCGAACTGCGGGCAGGCGGCGTAGCACAGGCCGCAGTTAATGCAGCCGGAGAACTGGTGATACTTCGCCATCTGGGCCGGGGTCTGGGTATTCGGACCCTGATCCGGCGTGCGCGGATTGCCGATGATGTACGGCTTAATGGCCTCCAGGCTCTCGATAAAGTGGGTCATGTCCACCACCAGGTCGCGCTCGATCGGGAAGTTGGCCAGCGCCTCGACCTTCATGCCTTTTTGATAGTCGCGCAGAAAGGTTTTACAGGCCAGCTTCGGCACGCCGTTGACCATCATCCCGCAGGAGCCGCAGATGGCCATGCGGCAGGACCAGCGGTAGCTCAGGTCCGCGGCGAGGTTATCCTTGATATACCCCAGCGCGTCGAGCAGCGAGGTCTGCTCATCCCAGGGAACTTCATAAAAGGCGCTGTGCGGGGCGCTATCCGCCTCCGGGTTATAGCGCACAACCTCAATTTTCAGATTCTTCATCTCAGCCATTTGCCGTCTCCTTTTTCTCGGCAGCTTCCGCTTCTGCACCGTAGACGCGTTTGGCCGGCGGCAGGGTGGTGATTTTCACATCGCTGTAGTCCAGGCGCGTGGTGCCGTCGGCATCGCGAAACGCCAGGGTGTGCTTGAGGAAGTTAACGTCATCACGCTCGGTGCAGCCCTCGTCCAGGCGCTGGTGGGCGCCGCGCGACTCTTTGCGCGCCATGGCCGAGTGGGCCATACATTCGGCGACGTTCAGACCGTGGCCGAGCTCGATGGTGTAGAGCAGATCGGTGTTGAAGACGCTGGTGGTATCGGTAATGCGCACGCGCTTGAAGCGCTCCTGCAATTCGGCGAGCTTATCGATGGTTTTCTGCATCAATTCCGGCGTGCGGTAGATGCCGCAGCCCTCTTCCATTGAGAGACCCATTTCGTCGCGGATCTTCGCCCAGCTTTCGTTGCCCTGCTGGTTGACCAGCGCCTTCAGACGCTTCTCAACATCGGCAACCTGTGCGTCCAGCGCCGCGCCGTTGGCTTCGCTGACCGTTGACGCACGCTCCATGGCGCGTTCGCCCGCCATGCGACCAAATACCACCAGCTCCGCCAGCGAGTTAGAGCCGAGGCGGTTGGCGCCGTGCAGGCCCACCGAGGAGCATTCGCCGACGGCAAACAGCCCCCTGATGCGGGTTTCACACTGCTGATCGGTTTCGATACCGCCCATGGTGTAGTGCGCGGTCGGGCGCACCGGAATCGGCTCTTTCACCGGATCGACGCCGACGTAGGCTTTCGCCAGCTCGCAGATGAACGGCAGGCGCTCCAGCAGCTTTTTCTCGCCGAGGTGGCGCAGGTCGAGGTGAACGACGTCGCCGCGCGGCGTGGAGATGGTGTTGCCCTTGCGCCACTCGTGCCAGAAGGCCTGGGAGACTTTGTCGCGCGGGCCGAGTTCCATATATTTGTTCTTCGGCTCGCCGAGCGGGGTTTCCGGGCCCATGCCGTAGTCCTGCAGGTAGCGGTAGCCGTTTTTGTTGACCAGAATACCGCCTTCGCCGCGGCAGCCTTCGGTCATCAGAATGCCGGAGCCCGGCAGGCCGGTCGGGTGATACTGCACGAACTCCATGTCGCGCAGCGGCACGCCGTGGCTGAGCGCCATGCCCATACCGTCGCCGGTCACGATGCCGCCGTTGGTGTTGTAGCGGTAGACGCGGCCCGCGCCGCCGGTGGCCATCACCACGGCATTGGCGCGGATCTGTACCAGCTCGCCTTCCATCATATTCATAGCCACCAGGCCGCGGGCCTGGCCGTCGTCCACCAGAATATCGAGGACAAAGTGCTCGTCGAAGCGCTGGATCTGCGGAAACTGCAGAGAGGTCTGGAACAGCGTGTGCAGCATGTGGAAGCCAGTCTTATCGGCGGCGAACCACGTGCGTTCGATTTTCATGCCGCCAAAGCGGCGCACGTTGACGGAACCGTCCGGGCGGCGGCTCCACGGACAGCCCCACTGCTCGAGCTGGGTCATCTCGGTTGGGCAGTGGTGAACGAAATAATCAACGACGTCCTGTTCGCAAAGCCAGTCGCCGCCGGCAACGGTGTCGTGAAAGTGATACTCAAAGCTGTCGTGATCCTGGGCGACCGCCGCAGAACCGCCTTCGGCGGCGACGGTATGGCTGCGCATTGGATAGACTTTTGAGATTAATGCGATTTTGGCGTTGGGATTGGCCTGCGCCGCGGCTATTGCTGCGCGTAATCCGGCACCGCCAGCGCCAATAACGGCGAGATCGGCATGAAAGGTTTGCACGACATTCCTCCAGAATAAAAGTTTTTCCTCAATGGGCCACGCGCCGGTTTACCGCGCGCTTGCGCCAGAGAAAGCAAATCCACACATCCTTAACGGGTAAACGAGTATAGCCATAAGGGGTAGAGGGAAATTTGACGCGTTCGATTTTTTTGCGGATCTTTTGGCATACCAGTCATCGGTTTTGATGAACTGCGTCACGAAATGTGCGATTGGTGGCGAAAAGCATCTTTTGCAGGCCAAAATTTGTTTCGCGACGGCCTTGCGAGTAGACTTCGTGCCCTTGTTAGAAATCGGAGAGAGTTACCATGAGCGAAACGGCAAGCTGGCAGCCGAGCGCGTCCATTCCTAATCTGTTAAAACGCGCGGCCATCATGGCGGAGATCCGCCGCTTTTTTGCCGACCGCGGCGTGCTGGAAGTGGAGACGCCCTGCATGAGTCAGGCAACCGTAACCGACATCCACATGGTTCCCTTCGAAACGCGCTTTGTCGGACCGGGGCACTCTGAGGGACTCAACCTCTATCTGATGACCAGCCCGGAATATCATATGAAGCGCCTGCTGGCAGCGGGCTGCGGCCCGGTGTTTCAGCTCTGCCGGAGCTTCCGTAACGAAGAGATGGGCCGCCACCACAACCCGGAATTCACCATGCTGGAGTGGTATCGCCCCTGCTATGACATGTACCGTCTGATGAACGAGGTCGACGATCTGCTGCAGCAGGTGCTGGAGTGCCAGCCGGCGGAAAGCCTCTCCTATCAGCAGGCATTCCAGCGCTATCTGGAGCTCGATCCGCTCTCTGCGGATAAGGCCCAGCTGCGCGACGCGGCGGCTAAGCTCGATTTGAGCAACGTGGCGGACAGCGAAGAGGACAGGGATACGCTGCTGCAGCTGCTGTTCACCTTCGGCGTTGAGCCGCAGATAGGCCAGGACAAGCCGACGTTTGTCTATCACTTCCCGGCAAGCCAGGCCTCGCTGGCGCAGATCAGCACCGAAGATCACCGCGTGGCGGAGCGCTTTGAGGTGTACTACAAGGGGATTGAGCTGGCGAACGGTTTCCACGAGCTGACCGACGCCCGCGAGCAGCAGCAGCGCTTCGAGCGGGATAACCGCCAGCGCGCGGCGCGCGGCCTGCCGCAGCAGCCGATAGATCTTAATCTGCTGGCGGCGCTTGAGGCTGGCCTGCCTGACTGCTCAGGCGTTGCGCTGGGCGTCGATCGCGTGATCATGCTGGCGCTGGGCGCAGAGAGCCTGGCCGAGGTGCTGGCGTTTCCGGTGGATCGTGCCTAGGTAAAAGCGCCTCTCCCGGAGGGAGAGGCGAGTGATTGCATCCTCTCCCTCCGGGAGAGGGAAGCTCTTCTACAGACTCCCCGCCGCCCGTCGTCCCGACGACGACAGCGTTTTCCCCGTTTGCTTACCGTTCAGGCTCTCCAGCCGCATCTGGAAGGGCGGGAACGGCATCTCAATGCCGTGCTCGCGGAAGCCCGCCAGAATCAGCTGATGCAGCTCGTGGCGCAGCGGCATCCGGTGGCCCATCTCCGCGGCGTAGATACGCAGCTCAAACAGCTGGATCCCCTGCTGGAGATCCACCAGAAACGCCTCCGGCGCCGGGTTATCCAGCACCAGCGAGCAGCGCTCCGCGGCGGTCACCAGGATCTGCGTCACTTCTTCGGTATCGGCATCGGTCGGCGCCGGGACGGTCAGCACCACGCGGGTGACCGAGTCCGACAGCGACCAGTTGATGAACTGCTCGGTAATAAACGCTTTGTTGGGGACGATTATCTCTTTGCGGTCCCAGTCGCTGATGGTGGTCGCGCGGGTGTTGATTTTGGTGATGCTGCCGGTCAGGTCGCGGATCGTCACGGTATCGCCGATGCGGATCGGCTTTTCAAACAGAATGATCAGGCCGGAAATAAAGTTGGCGAAGATCTCCTGCAGGCCGAAGCCGAGCCCGACGCCGAGCGCCGCCACCAGCCACTGCAGTTTGGCCCACTCGATACCTATCATCGAAAAGCCCACCAGGCCGCCGATCAGCATCAGCAGGTATTTGGTGATGGTGGTAATGGCGTAGCCGGTGCCCGGCGTCAGGCTGATGTGCTGCAGGACCGCCAGCTCCAGCAGGGCCGGCAGATTGCGCACCAGCTGCAGGGTGATGATGAATACCAGGATAGCGATCAGTACGGCGCCAAGGGTAATCGGCTCCAGGCTTTCAACGCCCTGCACCGTGGAGGTGACGTCCCACAGGGAGATATTTTCGAGGAAGCCAAACGCGGAGTGGATCTCCGACCACAGAATGATGACCGAGAGCAGGGCGATTAGCATCAGGATTGAGCGCACCAGGCGCAGCGACTGGGCGCTGAGGGTATCGAGATCGACTTCGGTGATGTCGACCTCCGGCAGCCCTTCCATGCTGATGGGATACTGATTCTCCTCTTCGCCGCGGGCGCGCTGGGCCAGCATTTCGGCGCGGCGGTGGCGGGCGCGGTCAAAGGCGATGCGCCGCCGTTGAATTAGCATCCAGCGGCGAATGACGTGGTAGATAACCAGCAGCAGGAACCAGATGGCCACCGAGGTTTCAAGGCGGGCCAGCAGCGCCTGGGCAGTCGCCAGATAGCCGACTGCCGCCGCGAGGATAGCCAGCAGCGGCGCGCCCATCATCAGGTTCCACAGCAGGCTGTTAACCATATTGTCGCCGTTGCCCTCTTTATCGAGATACAGCGGCAGCCCGGCACGCTTGAGGCTCAGGGTGACGATCGCCAGCGCGCCGCAGATGAGGATAAAGCAGAGCCTGCCAAGCGACGCGGAGAACTCCCGGTCGTTGAGGTTATCGAACATGATAAGCGCCATGATCAGCGGCACGATAAGCCCGATGCTCATCAGATAGTAGCGCATCGCCCGCGCGACGCGGTTGCGCGGCCAGCCGAAGTGGGCGACAAACAGACCGTTTGGCCGGGCGAAGGTGGCGCAAATCATCACCACCCACAGCAGCGGCACGGTGGCGGTTACGCCGTCGCCGATGGCGACGGCCAGCGGGTAGGGCCACGCTTCCTGCAGGCCGTAGCCGAGGGTCATCCACAGCACCGGCAGCGGCGAGGCCACCAGTATCGACCAGAATACCGTGCGCATGGTCAGCCAGAAGTGGTCCTGGGTGACCTTACCGACGCGGCTGCTGGAGCGCTCCAGAAAGCGGGTGAAATGTTTGCGCGAGCTGATGCTGAAGCCGACCAGGATCAGGGCGGCAAACAGCGGGATCAGCGTCTCCTTGCTGGTCAGCATCATGATCGATGCCTTACCCAACTGGCTGAAAGTATTGAGTGAGATCAGGCGGCGCAGATCCTGCACGATATCCAGCGGCCAGGAGAGGCTTATCGGGCTCACGTCCGACGTCCAGAAAAGATAGCGGTGGGTCGCTTCGTTAACCTCCGTCAGCGCATCTTCCAGCTGGCCGTTAGATACCTTGAGCTTGGTCAGCTCCAGAATCAGCGTATCGCCGCCCTGCAGCAGGGAGGTGAGCAGCTCCTTCTGGGTATTGAGCTGGGCGTCAAGAATGCGCGCTTCCTCGGCGGTCAGCGGCTCGCCGTTATTCTGGTGGCTTTCGCGCAGCTGCGGCTGCTTATTGAGGAGATCTTCATAGCGCAGGCGGTGCACGCGCAGCTGGGCCATCTCAGTGTCCAGCTGCTGCGGTTTGGGCATTTCCGGCAGGCGCGCCACCTGGGCGCGCAGCGCCTCGCCGAGCAGGTTAGAAGAGCCGAGCCACTGGGCCTGTTCGCGCAGGGTGTTCAGCGCCTGGCGCACCTGCAGGGTCTGATTGGTGGCCTGCCGCTGCTGGGACGCCACCAGATCCATGCGCTGCGCCTGCTGGTTCAGCGCCTGCGACAGTTCGCGGTTGACGCTGAACTGCTTCACGATGCTGGCGGGCAGGTTTTCGCTGTTTTCCGCCAGCTGCTCGGTGCTTTCGAGCGCTTTTTCCGCCTCGCGCTGGCGCTGGCTGTTGAGCTGATTGCGCAGGCCCTGCAGATAGGCATCGAGCTGCTCGCTCTCTTTCTGCGCCAGTTCGGAGCGCATGCGCGCCAGCTCCTGGCGATTATTGGCCGACAGCTGGGCAAGCTCCAGCTCGTCGACCAGCGCCTTCAGTTTGGCCGATTCGGCCTGCATATTGAGGTTCTGCGCCTGGGCGCTGCTGCCGATGGCGGAGCCCGCGCGGCGCTCAACCTCGTTCAGCTGGCGGCGGGCGTCGGTCTGCTGCTGCGGCAGCTGGCTCAGCGAGTCGGCTATCTCCCGTGCCCGCTCCTGTTCCTGCTGGGCCAGGCGGCTCTTTTCCAGCAGCTGGCTGCTGACCTGCAGGATCTCCTGATTCAGGGCGTCGGTCGTCAGGGCGGTAGGGATCGCGCGGGGCTGGGCGGTCATTCCTTCGAGCTGGGCGCGCAGCGTCTGGGAGTATTTGGGAAAATTATCGATAACCTGCTGATACTGCCGCGCGCGCTCAAGGGAGCCTTTACGCTCCTCAAGGGCCGTCAGCGCCGACTGCAGCGCCTCAACGGTATCGGGCCGGGCAGGTTTGGCTTCTTTGGCCTGCGCCAGCTCCTGGGCTATCTGTTTGGCATCGGGAACGCTGGCGGCGTGCGCCCCCAGGCTGAGGCACCAGGCCATCAGAAAAGTGATAATCAGGCGCACGTCAGCGGTCCTTATAGTAAGCCTTACGCTTTAGTCTCTTCTGCCGGCGGCGCAGCAATGTCTTCTGTTACTGCTGCCGCGGAGGCTTCTGCCGGTGCGGCGCTGGCATCTGCAGAGACTGCCAGCGGCTCGCCGATACGGGTGACGGACAGGCTTTTCAGGGTGTCAGCCAGCTTAACCTTGCCCGGTGCAAACAGGTTGATGACGGTAGAGCCGAGCTTGAAGCGGCCCATCTCCTGGCCCTTGAGCAGTGCAACGGCGCCTTCGCTGTCGCCGGCAGGCCAGGTCCAGCGCTTGATAATGCCTTCTCGCGGCGGCGTCACGGTGCCGGACCAGACGGTTTCGATGCTGCCGACGATGGTCGCGCCCACCAGGATCTGTGCCATCGGGCCAAATTCGGTATCGAACAGGCAGATAACGCGCTCGTTGCGGGCAAACAGGTTGGGCACGTTCTGCGCGGTCAGATGGTTGACGGAGAAGAGGTCACCGGGCACGTAGATCATTTCGCGCAGGATGCCGTTGCACGGCATATGCACGCGGTGATAGTCGCGCGGCGACAGGTAGGTGGTGGCGAAGCTGCCGTTGCGGAACAGGTCCGCCATCAGGTAGTTGCCTGCCAGCAGCGCTTCCAGCGTGTAGTTGTGGCCTTTGGCCTGCAGGATTTTGTCGTCTTCAATGGCGCCGAGCTGGCTGATAACGCCGTCGGCGGGCAGCACCAGTACGTTAGGATCGGTATTCAGCGGGCGAACATCGTCGCGCAGCGGGCGCACGAAGAAGTCGTTAAAGGTGCGGTAGCTGGCGGTATCCGGCTTCTGCGCCTCTTTCATGTTGACCTTGTAATATTTAACGAACAGGTCGATAACCAGCCTTGTCAGCCAGCCCGCCCGTTTGCTCGCGCCCCATCCGGCCAGGCGCGTAAGCCACAGTTTCGGCAGAAGGTATTGCAGCGAAAGTTTAAATGAATTTAACAAGGTAGCCTCCAGGCTATGTTTCTCTAATCCGGCTCTTGCTGAGCCCTTTAAAAAGGGGCTGATTTTATCGGCGTTTAGCCTAATTGTCAGTCATCGCTTTCAGAAAGGCCTTTACGCGTTTTTACCTGCGCCATGGTTTCCAGAATACGGTGATAGTTGTCAAAACGGCTCTCCGCAATCTCACCTTTGCCTACCGCTTCGCGAATGGCGCAGCCCGGGTCAGTATCGTGCTTGCAGTCGCGGTATTTACACTGGCCGAGGTAATCGTGAAATTCGACAAAACCATTGAAGATTTGTTCCGGTTCAAGATGCCAGAGGCCAAACTCGCGCACGCCGGGCGAGTCAATCACGTCGCCGCCGTGCGGGAAGTGATAGAGGCGGGCGGCGGTGGTGGTGTGCTGGCCAAGCCCGGAATTATCGGAGACGTCGTTGGTCAGGATCTCATCCTGCAGGCCGAGCAGGGCGTTAAGCAGGCTCGACTTGCCGACGCCTGACTGGCCGGCAAAAATGCTGATGCGCCCGGTCAGGGCTTCTTCAAGCGGCTTGAGGCCATTCTGGGTATGGCTTGAGACCATCAGCACCCGATAGCCGATGCGGCGGTAGATATCCATCTGCTCATTGACGAAGGCCATACTGGCATCGTCGAGGAGATCGATTTTATTCAGCACGATCAGCGGTTCGACCTCAAGCGTTTCGCAGGCCACCAGGTAGCGGTCGATAATATTCAGCGACAGCTCCGGCAGGATAGCCGACACGATAACAATCTGATCGATATTGGCTGCAATAGGCTTCACGCCGTCGTAGAAATCGGGACGGGTCAGCACAGAACTGCGCGGGTGTACGGCTTCAACGATGCCTTTGACATTAACGCCTTCTGCGGCCGCTTTACCGGGGCGCCAGACTACGCGATCGCCGGTGACCAGCGAGCGGATGGTGCGGCGAATGTTGCAGCGGTGGATGCTGCCGTTGCTGTCTTCAACGTCCGCGTGCATGCCAAAGCGGCTGATGACGATGCCTTCAGACGTTTCGCCAAACAGGTTGTCGTCGAAATCGGCCTTCTCCGCGGTGGTCTTCAGGCGGCGCTGGTGGTTGGCCTTCACGCGGCGCTGCTGACCTTTGGAGAGTTTATTTTTACTCAATCGGGCTGGCTCCTGGTCGCCCGTAGCGGGCAAAACCTCTATGATACACAGACTAATAATATCAGTTAACCCGCCGCGGCGGGTTATGCGAGAAGGGTGGAAAATAGCATGAGTGCAAATGAAAACAACCTCATTTGGATCGATCTTGAAATGACCGGCCTCGATCCCGAGCGCGATCGCATTATTGAGATAGCGACGCTGGTGACCGATGCGGATCTTAATATTCTCGCCGAAGGGCCGACCATCGCCGTTCACCAGTCCGATGCCCAGCTGGCGCTGATGGACGACTGGAACGTGCGCACCCACACCGGCAGCGGGCTGGTGGATCGCGTTAAGGCAAGCCAGATGGGCGATCGCGAGGCGGAGCTGGCGACTATCGAGTTTCTTAAGGCCTGGGTTCCGGCAGGCAAGTCGCCGATCTGCGGCAACAGCATCGGCCAGGATCGGCGCTTTCTGTTTAAGTACATGCCGGAGCTGGAGGCCTATTTCCACTATCGCTACCTCGATGTCAGCACCCTCAAAGAGCTGGCCCGCCGCTGGAAGCCGGAGATCCTCGCCGGCTTCAAGAAGCAGGGCAGTCACCAGGCGATGGACGATATCCGCGAGTCGGTGGCGGAGCTTAGCTACTACCGCGAAAACTTTATTAAGCTGTAAAAGTCCGGCGCGGCGGGAAAATCGTTGCTAAAGTGTGCATTGCGGCGATTAAATCAGCATTCGAACGCAAAGGCGAAAAAATCACGCTGTCGGGGGTTGCAGAGGTTTCGAATTCTCGTATAATGCGCCTCCCGTAACGACGAGAAAACTTCTTCGTTGCGAGCAAATTTAATTGCGGGAATAGCTCAGTTGGTAGAGCACGACCTTGCCAAGGTCGGGGTCGCGAGTTCGAGTCTCGTTTCCCGCTCCAAAATTTGTCAGCGCCACACCCAAGCGGGAATAGCTCAGTTGGTAGAGCACGACCTTGCCAAGGTCGGGGTCGCGAGTTCGAGTCTCGTTTCCCGCTCCAAAATTTGTCAGCGCCACACCCAAGCGGGAATAGCTCAGTTGGTAGAGCACGACCTTGCCAAGGTCGGGGTCGCGAGTTCGAGTCTCGTTTCCCGCTCCAAATCTTTTATAAAACCTCTATTATCCACAGCGGAATTCTCCGTCGGGGACGTCTGTTTCTCCGCTGTACACACTCTTTTAAACAGACTTATCCACAGAATCTCCGAGCCGGGATAAATTCACCAAAACCTCAACTCTTGAATTATCTTTGTGTAAGTCAATGATAAATATGTATTTATAATTATTCCGAAATGTTACGCCGATCGCTTGACGAATTTCTGCACCTTGAATTGCAATGTGTTTTTATTTTTATTCACAGCCTGTGAATGAATCAGGCATCCCTCGGCAGCCCCTTCTCAATGACCCTGACCAGACGCTGTTTTTGCGGCAGCTGAACCTCCACGGCGCAGGCGTTTCGCTTATCAATCTGCTGCGCAATCGCCCACTCTATGTGTTCATCAAGAAGTGGGTGCTCACCTCGCCGGCTCGTTAGCGCCGCAAGATTCTCCTCCCGCCAGGGCGCATTGCCCAGTGCGACGGCGATATTGCGCAGCCAGCGCAGGTGGCCGATGCGGCGGATGGCGGAGCCTTCGGTCACCTTCAGAAAGTGCGCCTCGCTCCAAGCAAACAGCTCGGTCAGCGCCGGGGCGTGCAGCGCCTGGCGGGGGCTGAAGTCCTCCTCGTCGGTCAGCTGCGAATAGCGGTTCCACGGGCAGATCAGCTGGCAGTCGTCGCAGCCGTAGATGCGGTTGCCGATCAGCGGGCGAAATGCTTCCGGAATAGCCCCTTCCAGTTCGATCGTCAGGTAAGAGATGCAGCGGCGGGCGTCAACGGTGTAGGGTTCGACAATGGCGCCGGTAGGGCAGATGGTCATGCAGGCCACGCAGCGCCCGCAGTTCTCCGCCTGCGGCTTATCGACGGGCAGGGGCAGGTCGATAAGCAGTTCGCCGAGGAAAAAGAAGGAACCGGCGTCGCGGCTGAGGATAAGTGAGTGCTTACCTGTCCAGCCGAGCCCGGCTTTTTCCGCAATTGGCCGCTCAAGGATGGGCGCGGAGTCGACAAAAGGTCTAAAATTCAGCGGGGAACAGTGGGCCTGGATCTTCTCACCCAGCTTTTTTAGCCGGTTACGCAGCAGCTTGTGATAATCGCGCCCGAGCGCGTAGCGGCTGACGTAGCCGAGATCGGGATTTTTCAGGGTACGGGCGAAGGCGGCGTTAGCGGGGAGGTAGTTCATTCGCACGCTGATCACCCGCAGCGTACCGGGCTGCAGCTCGTGGGGGCGGGCGCGCATCATGCCGTGGCGCGCCATCCACGTCATTTCGCCGTGGTATTGTTTATCCAGCCACGCCTGCAGCTTCGGCTCGGACGCGCTGAGGTCGGTATCGGTAATACCCACCTGCTGGAAGCCAAGCCCGGCGCCCCACTGTTTAATTTGCTGCGCTAACTGATTGAGATCGAGGAGCTGCGACATGACGGACCATACCATGAATAAAAACGCCGCGAGTATACCACACGCCGTCTGGTCTGCGGATGACCTGCGGCGCGGCGAAAAGGAGGCGGCGGACGCTCTCGGCATGACGCTCTACGAGCTGATGCTGCGCGCCGGAGACGCGGCGTTTACCCTGGCGCGCGGGCGCTATCCGGCGGCAGCGAGCTGGCTCATCCTCTGCGGTCACGGCAACAACGGCGGCGACGGCTACGTGGTGGCGCGGCTGGCGCAGGCGGCGGGCATCCGGGTAACCCTGCTGGCGCTGGAGAGTGATAAGCCGCTGCCCGAAGAGGCGGCGCAGGCCCGGGCGGCGTGGCTCGACGCCGGCGGCACCATTCACGCGCCGGACGTTCCCTGGCCGCCGGAGACCGACCTGATTATTGACGCTCTGCTCGGCACCGGCCTGAAGAGCGCCCCCCGCGAAGGCGCCGCCGCGCTGATTGCCCGGGCAAACGGCCACCCGGCGCCGACGGTGGCGCTGGATATTCCTTCTGGCCTGCTGGCCGATACCGGTGCTACGCCCGGCGCGGTGATGAATGCCGCCCACACCATTACCTTTATCGCCCTCAAGCCCGGCCTGCTCACCGGCAAAGCGCGCGACGTCGTCGGCGAGCTTCACCACCACGCGCTGGGCCTGGAGCGCTGGCTCGCCGCGCAGCCTGTCGCTATCCGACGGCTGGATGCCGGGCTGCTGGCGGGCTGGCTGCCGCCCCGGCGGCCGACGTCGAATAAGGGCAATCACGGCCGGCTGGCGGTTATCGGCGGCGACCGCGGCACGGCGGGCGCTATCCGCATGACCGGCGAGGCGGCGCTGCGCGCGGGCGCCGGGCTGGTGCGGGTGCTTACCCGGGCGGAAAACATCGCGCCGATCATTACTGCCCGCCCGGAGCTGATGGTGCACGAGCTGACGGCCGACGCGCTGGACGAGGCGCTGGCGTGGGCCGACGTTATTGTTATTGGCCCCGGCCTGGGCCAGCAGGCGTGGGGTAAGCAGGCTCTGCGCAAGGTCGAAAATTTTCGCGGGCCGATGCTGTGGGACGCCGACGCGCTGAACCTGCTGGCGGGCGATCCCCACCGGCACAAGCATCGCATCATCACGCCGCACCCGGGCGAGGCCGCGCGCCTGCTCAACTGCGGCGTGGCGGACATTGAAGCCGATCGCATCCTTGCCGCGCGTCGTCTGGTAAAACGGTACGGCGGCGTCGCGGTGCTGAAGGGCGCGGGTACGGTTATCGCCAGCGAAGAGGGGGAACTTGCCATTGCCGATGTCGGTAACGCCGGGATGGCCAGCGGCGGCATGGGCGATGTGCTCTCCGGCATCATCGGCGCATTGCAAGGACAGCATCTGAACCCGTATGATGCAGCCTGCGCCGGCTGCGTCGCGCACGGCGCGGCGGCCGATCTTCTTGCCGCCCGCAGCGGCACGCGCGGTATGCTGGCGACCGATCTTTTTTTCACGCTGCAGCGTGTGGTTAACCCGGATGTAACTGACCTGAATCATGACTAATCAAGTTCTCTCTCTGCCTGACGAACAGGCCACTTTAGACTTCGGCAGGCGCATTGCCGGGGCCAGCGCGGGCGCAACCGTTATTTATCTCTACGGCGATCTCGGCGCCGGGAAGACCACCTTCAGCCGCGGCTTTCTGCAGGCGCTGGGCCATAAGGGCAACGTCAAAAGCCCTACCTATACGCTGGTTGAGCCCTACGCCCTCGATGGTCTGACGGTCTACCACTTCGATTTATACCGCCTGGCGGACCCCGAAGAGCTGGAGTTTATGGGCATCCGCGACTATTTCACCGATGATGCCATCTGCCTGGTGGAGTGGCCGCAGCAGGGGGCCGGCGTGCTGCCGGCGCCGGACGTTGAAATTCACATGCACTACCGGGACCAGGGCAGAGAGGCGCAGGTAGCGGCGCTCTCGGCGCGAGGTGAATCTTTACTGGCGCGGTTCGCCGGTTAATCTGAGGGATCGCGGATGATGTTTCGCGCTAAAAGTATGCTGGCCGCCTGCATGATGCTGTTTTGCCTGCAGGCGACGGCGGCGACGCTGTCGGATATTCAGGTATCGAACGGCGACAGGCAGGCCCGGATCACTTTCAGCTTTATGGGCGATCCTGAATACGCTTTCTCGCAGGAAGGAAAGCGCAGCGTAGTGCTGGACATCAAACAGACCGGCGTCATTCAGGGTCTGCCGCTCAACTTTAGCGGCGATAACCTGGTGCGCAGCATCCGCGCCGGTACGCCGAAAGACGCCCAGACTTTGCGGCTGGTGGTCGACCTGACCGCTAATGGCAAAACGCAGGCGGCGAAGCAGCGCAGCGGCGCCGCCTATACGGTGGTGTTCACCATCAATGCCGATGTCCCGCCGCCGCCGTCTCCTCCTCCGGCGCCGGTGGTCGCCAGCCGGACGGTGCAGCCATCTGCGACTGCGCGCCCTTCTCAGCCGCCCAGAAACCCGTTTAAGGCGCAGAATGACAGGATCACCGCCGTGACCAGCACCGATACGGTAGCCCGTCCGGCAGTGCGGATGCGCAAGGCCGGCGCGGCGGACGGCAAAGTCATTATCGCCATTGACGCGGGCCACGGCGGCCAGGATCCGGGGGCCATCGGCGCGGGCGGCACCAAAGAGAAAAACGTGACTATTGCCATTGCCCGCAAGCTGCGCGCGCTGCTCAACGACGACCCGATGTTCACCCCGGTGCTGACCCGTACCGGGGACTACTTTATTTCGGTGATGGGCCGCTCGGACGTGGCGCGCAAGCAGAACGCCAACTTCCTGGTGTCGATCCACGCCGACGCCGCGCCGAACCGCGACGCCACCGGCGCGTCGGTGTGGGTACTCTCCAACCGTCGCGCCAACAGCGAAATGGCCGGCTGGCTTGAGCAGCACGAGAAGCAGTCCGAGCTGCTGGGCGGCGCGGGCGACGTGCTGGCCAACAGCCAGTCCGATCCCTACCTGAGCCAGGCGGTGCTGGATTTACAGTTCGGTCATTCCCAGCGCGTCGGGTATGATGTGGCGGTAGACGTGCTGAGCCAGCTCGGGCGCGTTGGCAACATTCACAAACGCCGCCCGGAGCACGCCAGCCTCGGCGTACTGCGTTCGCCGGATATTCCGTCGATCCTGGTGGAGACCGGCTTTATCAGCAACAGCGCCGAAGAGCGGCGGCTGGCAAGCGACAGCTACCAGCAGCAAATTGCCGAGGCCATTTACGGCGGCCTGCGCACCTATTTCGCAGCGCATCCGCTGCAGTCGGGCCCGCGCGGCGAAAGCGCGCAGACCGCCAGCGCGGCCAGTACGGGCGGATCATTACTTAATTAAGGAGTTTTCATGCCGATTCAGGTTTTGCCGCCCCAGCTTGCAAACCAGATTGCCGCGGGTGAGGTGGTAGAGCGCCCTGCGTCGGTAGTGAAAGAGCTGGTAGAGAACAGCCTCGACGCCGGGGCCACCCGCATCGACATCGACATTGAGCGCGGCGGCGCGAAGCTTATCCGCATTCGCGACAACGGCTGCGGCATCGGTAAAGAGGAGCTGGCGCTGGCGCTGGCCCGCCACGCTACCAGCAAAATTACCACCCTCGATGACCTCGAGGCGATTATCAGCCTCGGCTTTCGCGGCGAGGCGCTGGCCAGCATCAGCTCGGTTTCGCGGCTGACGCTGACCTCCCGCCCGGAAAGCCAGCAGGAGGCCTGGCAGGCCTACGCCGAAGGGCGCGATATGGACGTCACCGTCAGGCCCGCCGCGCATCCGGTAGGCACGACGCTGGAAGTGCTGGATCTGTTCTACAACACCCCGGCCCGGCGCAAGTTCATGCGCACCGAAAAAACCGAGTTTACCCACATCGATGAAGTGATCCGCCGCATCGCGCTGGCGCGCTTTGACGTCACCATTAACCTGAGCCACAACGGCAAGATGGTGCGCCAGTACCGGGCGGTAGCCCAGGGCGGGCAGAGAGAGCGCCGGCTCGGCGCCATCTGCGGCGCGGCGTTCGTTGAGCACGCGCTGGCGATCGAGTGGCAGCACGGCGATCTGGCCCTGCAGGGCTGGGTGGTCGATCCGCAGCAGAGCACGCCGCAGCTGGCGGAAGTGCAGTACTGCTACGTTAACGGCCGGATGATGCGCGACAGGCTGATCAATCACGCTATCCGCCAGGCCTGTGAAGAGAAGCTTGGCGCCGGCGAGCAGCCGCCGTTCGTTCTCTATCTGACCATCGATCCGCATCAGGTGGACGTTAACGTCCACCCGGCCAAGCACGAAGTGCGCTTCCACCAGTCGCGGCTGGTGCACGATTTTATCTATCAGGGCGTGCTCAGCGCGCTGCAGGAGCAGGGCGATGCGCCGCTGCCGCTGGCGGACGTGCATGACGCGCCCGAGCCGCGCCCGCTGCCGGAGAACCGCGCGGCGGCCGGGCGCAACCATTTTGCCGAACCCTCCGCCGCCCGCGAACCCGCCGCGCCGCGCTACGGCACTCCGTCGTCGGGCGGAGCCCGCCCGACGCAGCCTGCGAGCTGGCCCAACGCCCAGCCCGGCTATCAGAAGCAGCAGGGCGCGCTGTATAAAAAGCTGCTGCAAACGCCGCAACCGTCGGCGGAGCGTCCGGCCGCGAAGCCCGCGGCGGACGCGCTGGACGGGCACAGCAGCAGCTTTGGCCGCGTGCTGACCATTCTCCAGGGCGAGTTTGCCCTGCTGGAGCGCGAGGGCAGGCTGAATCTGCTGGCGCTGCCGGTGGCCGAACGCTGGCTGAGGCAGGCGCAGCTCTCTCCGGAGATAACGACGATTTGCGCCCAGCCGCTGCTGATCCCGCTGCGGCTGAAAATTACCGCCGACGAGCAGTCGGCGCTGCTCAAGGCTCTCCCTCAGTTGGGGGCACTGGGCATGGAAATCCAGTCAGAGGCGCAACATGTGACGGTAAGGGCCGTGCCTTTACCCTTGCGGCAACAAAATTTACAAATCTTGATTCCTGAACTGATAGGCTACCTGGCGCAACAGGCAAGCTGTGATACGGGCATACTTGCGCAGTGGCTCGCGCGCCACCTGGCAAGCGAACACCCGCAGTGGAATATGGCGCAGGCGATTACCATGCTCGCCGACGTTGAGCGTCTTTGTCCGCAGCTGCTGAAGGCACCGCCGGGCGGGCTATTACAACCTGTAGATGTCGCTTCGGCGATCGACGCGCTTAAAAATGAATGATGTAACAGAGGCGAGCCTGCCGAAGGCAATTTTTTTAATGGGGCCAACGGCCTCCGGTAAGACCGCGCTGGCCATTGCGCTGCGCAAAGTTTTGCCCGTAGAGTTGATTAGCGTGGATTCCGCCCTCATCTATCGGGGAATGGACATCGGCACCGCAAAGCCGGATGCGCAGGAGCTTGCCCTGGCACCGCACCGCCTTCTGGATATTCGCGACCCGGCGCAGGCCTACTCGGCGGCAGATTTTCGCCGCGACGCGCTGGCAGAAATGGCCGATATCGTCGCCGCGGGGCGTATTCCGCTGCTGGTGGGCGGAACCATGCTCTATTTTAAGGCCCTCCTTGAGGGGCTTTCGCCGCTGCCGTCGGCGGATCCGGAGGTCAGAGCCAGAATTGAGCAGCAGGCGGCAGAGCAGGGATGGAACGTTTTACATCAGCAACTTCGGGACATAGACCCCGTTGCCGCTGCGCGTATACATCCAAATGATCCGCAAAGACTTTCCCGGGCACTGGAAGTTTTTTTCATTTCGGGTAAAACTTTAACGGAACTGACGGAAACGTCAGGCGAGGCTTTGCCGTACAACGTGCATCAGTTCGCTATCGCTCCGGCGAGCCGTGAACTGCTTCACCAGCGCATTGAGCAGCGTTTTCATCAGATGTTGGCTTCAGGTTTTGAAGCAGAAGTGCGGGCGCTTTTTGCCCGTGGAGATTTGCATACGGATATGCCTTCCGTTCGTTGTGTGGGATACCGCCAGATGTGGTCATACATAGAGGGCGAAATCTCATATGATGAAATGGTTTATAGAGGTATTTGCGCCACGAGACAGCTGGCGAAGCGCCAAATAACCTGGTTGCGCGGTTGGGATGATGTTCACTGGCTAGAGAGTGAACAACCAGAACAGGCGTTCAACGAAGTGTTAAAGGTTGTTGGTGCGGGCCTAAGCTGAATGTGTAAAATTAGACCGTATCGTGCGCAATTTTCAGAATCGTAAGGTTCTAAGTACAAGCCTGAAGTTTAGGGGGAGGGCGACTCCCTTAAAACAATAGGTAAAACAAGCATATAAGGAAAAGAGAGAATGGCTAAGGGGCAATCTTTACAAGATCCGTTTCTGAACGCACTGCGTCGGGAACGTGTTCCGGTTTCTATTTATTTGGTGAATGGTATTAAGCTGCAAGGGCAGATTGAGTCTTTCGATCAGTTCGTTATCCTGTTGAAAAACACGGTTAGCCAGATGGTCTATAAGCACGCGATTTCGACTGTGGTGCCGTCCCGTCCGGTCTCTCATCACAGCAACAATGCGGGTGGCGGTTCCAGCAATTACCATCACGGCAGCAACGCGCAGTCCTCGTCTGCGTCGCAAGACAGTGAAGAAACCGAATAAGGTTACTGACTGTTTATTTTTAATCGGGGAGCCAGCTAGTTCGGTTCCCCGCTGACTTTTGTGAGGGTTTACGCTTGTTTGACCGTTATGATGCCGGTGAGCAGGCGGTGCTGGTACACATCTATTTTTCGCAAGACAAAGATATGGAAGACCTGCAGGAGTTTGAATCCCTGGTCTCTTCCGCCGGTGTCGAAGCAATGCAGGTGATTACCGGTAGCCGTAAAGCGCCGCACCCAAAATATTTTGTTGGTGAAGGTAAGGCTGTCGAAATTGCGGAAGCGGTTAAAGCGACGGGCGCCTCCGTTGTGCTATTTGACCACGCGCTCAGCCCGGCTCAGGAACGCAACCTTGAGCAGCTGTGCCAGTGTCGGGTCATCGATCGTACCGGTCTTATTTTAGACATTTTCGCCCAACGTGCGCGCACCCACGAGGGTAAGCTGCAGGTTGAGCTGGCGCAGCTGCGCCATCTGGCCACGCGCCTGGTGCGCGGCTGGACCCACCTTGAAAGGCAGAAGGGCGGGATTGGTTTGCGTGGTCCGGGTGAAACCCAGCTCGAAACCGACCGTCGCCTGCTGCGCAACCGCATTATGCAGATCCTCTCCCGACTGGAAAGGGTCGAAAAACAGCGCGAGCAGGGCCGTCGTTCACGTACGAAAGCCGATATTCCGACGGTGTCGCTGGTAGGCTATACCAACGCCGGGAAGTCCACGCTATTCAACCAAATTACCGAAGCGCAGGTTTACGCCGCCGACCAGCTGTTCGCTACGCTGGATCCGACGCTGCGCCGGATTAATGTCGCCGACGTAGGTGAAACCGTGCTGGCGGATACCGTCGGCTTTATTCGCCATCTGCCCCATGACCTGGTGGCGGCGTTTAAGGCGACGCTGCAGGAGACGCGGCAGGCAACGCTGCTGCTGCACGTGATTGATGCCGCGGACGTCCGCGTGCAGGAAAACATTGATGCAGTGAATGTTGTCCTCGATGAAATCGACGCCAGCGAGATCCCGATGCTGCTGGTGATGAATAAAATTGATGCGCTGGAGAATTTTGAGCCGCGTATCGACAGGGATGAAGAAAATAAGCCGATTCGCGTCTGGCTCTCCGCCCAGACCGGCATCGGAGTACCTCTGCTTTTTCAGGCGTTAACGGAGAGACTTTCCGGCGAGGTTGCCCAGCATACGCTGCGCCTGCCGCCGCAGGAAGGGCGTTTACGGAGCCGCTTTTATCAGCTTCAGGCGATAGAAAAAGAGTGGATGGAGGATGACGGCAGCGTCGGCCTTGAGGTTCGCATGCCGATCGTGGACTGGCGTCGTCTCTGTAAACAAGAACCCGCGCTGGAAGACTATCTCGTCTGACGGTGCAGCTGCCTGAAGAAATTAGCCTCATTTGGGGCACCCAAAACTAATATGGAGCATATACATGGCGTGGAATCAGCCCGGTAATAACGGACAGGACCGCGACCCGTGGGGAAGCAGCAATAATCAAGGCGGCAACTCTGGGGGAAATGGAAACAAAGGCGGACGCGATCAGGGGCCGCCGGATCTGGATGATATCTTTCGCAAGCTGAGCAAAAAGCTCGGCGGCTTTGGCGGCGGAAAGGGTGGCTCAGGCGGCGGCAGTTCCTCTCAGGGACCGCGGGCGCCCATCGGCGGCCGCGTGGTGGGCATTGCCGCAGCGGCGGTGGTGATTATCTGGGCCGCCAGCGGATTCTATACCATTAAAGAAGCCGAGCGCGGCGTTGTGACGCGCTTTGGTAAATTCAGCCACCTGGTGGAGCCGGGCCTGAACTGGAAGCCGACCTTTATTGACGACGTCACTGCGGTCAACGTTGAAGCGGTCCGCGAACTGGCGGCGTCCGGCGTGATGCTGACTTCCGATGAGAACGTGGTGCGCGTGGAGATGAACGTCCAGTATCGCATTACCGATCCGCAGAAGTATCTCTACAGCGTGACCAGCGCCGATGACAGCCTGCGTCAGGCCACCGACAGCGCCCTGCGCGGCGTTATCGGCAAATACACCATGGACCGCATTCTGACGGAAGGGCGTACCGTTATTCGTAGCGATACCCAGCGCGAGCTGGAAGAGACCATTCGTCCGTACAACATGGGCATTACCCTGCTGGACGTCAACTTCCAGGCCGCCCGTCCGCCGGAAGAGGTGAAGGCCGCCTTTGATGATGCGATTGCCGCCCGCGAAAACGAGCAGCAGTACATCCGCGAAGCTGAAGCCTACGCTAACGAAGTTCAGCCGCAGGCCAACGGTAAGGCGCAGCGCCTTCTGGAAGAGGCCCGCGCCTATAAGACTAAGACCGTGCTGGAAGCGCAGGGTGAAGTTTCCCGCTTTGCCCGTATTCTGCCGGAGTATAAGGCCGCGCCGCAGATCACCCGCGAGCGTCTTTATATCGAAACGATGGAGAAAGTGCTGAGCCATACCCGTAAAGTGCTGGTCAACGATAAAGGCGGCAACCTGATGGTGCTGCCGCTGGACCAGATGCTCAAGGGGAACGCCTCCGCCGTAAAGCAGAGCAGCAGCGAAAGCAGTGACCTGCTGCGCCTGCCGTCTTCGTCCGACGCAAGCAGCGACGCGCGCAGCCGCCAGTCGTCAAGCGACAGCAGTATTATGGACCAGCGCCGCGCTAACGCGCAGCGCAACGACTACCAGCGTCAGGGGGAATAACGATGCGTAAGTCAGTAATAGCGATAATTATCATCGTGCTGGTAGGGCTGTTTGCCTCTCTGTTCGTGGTAAAAGAGGGCGAGCGCGGCATCACCATGCGTTTTGGCAAGGTGGTGCGTGACGACGACAATAAGCCGCTGGTGTTTGAACCGGGCCTGCACTTTAAGATCCCGTTCATTGAGTCGGTGAAAACCCTGGATGCGCGCATCCAGACCATGGACAACCAGGCCGATCGCTTCGTCACCAAAGAGAAGAAAGACCTGATCGTCGACTCTTACATCAAGTGGCGGATCAGCGACTTCAGCCGCTACTACCTGGCCACCGGCGGCGGCGACGTCTCCCAGGCCGAAGTGCTGCTCAAGCGTAAGTTCTCTGACCGCCTGCGCTCTGAGATTGGTCGCCTGGACGTGAAGGATATCGTTACCGATTCCCGCGGCCGCCTGACCATTGAAGTGCGCGATGCCCTGAACACCGGCTCGTCCGGTGCGGATGATGAAGTGGCGACGCCTGCCGCCGATAATGCGATTGCCGAAGCGGCAGAGCGCGTGACGGCAGAAACCAACGGCAAAGTGCCGGTCATCAACCCGAACAGCATGGCGGCCCTGGGTATTGAAGTGGTTGACGTACGTATCAAGCAGATCAACCTGCCGACCGAAGTGTCGGACGCTATCTTCAACCGCATGCGCGCCGAGCGTGAAGCGGTTGCCCGCCGCCACCGTTCGCAGGGTAAAGAAGAAGCTGAGAAACTGCGCGCCGCGGCAGACTATGAAGTGACCAAAACGCTGGCGGAAGCCGAGCGCCAGGGCCGCATCCTGCGCGGTGAAGGCGACGGTGAAGCGGCGAAGCTGTTTGCCGACGCCTTCAGCCAGGATCCTGACTTCTACGCCTTCATCCGCAGCCTGCGCGCTTACGAGAAGAGCTTCGAAGGCAACCAGGACGTGATGGTGTTGAGCCCGGACAGCGATTTCTTCCGCTACATGAAGACGCCGGGTAACGCAACGCGTTAATATCTGCGACTCTCAGACGTCGTTAAAACCACCGCGACCGCGGTGGTTTTCTTTTTCTCAGGATAATATATGAACACGACAATCTGGCTGGCGCTTGCGCTGGTGCTGGTACTTGAAGGGCTGGGGCCGATGCTCTATCCGCAGGCGTGGCGCAAAATGGTCGCGGCGCTCTCTAATCTGCCCGATTCGCTGCTGCGCCGCTTTGGCGGTGGTCTGGTGGTTGCCGGCGTCGTTATCTACTATATGTTGATGAAAACGATTGGCTGATCAAAAAGTGGTCGGATTTGGCGTATTTAAGGGTCAAAAAGTGCTGTACGCCAGAAAAAGCGATGGTAGAATCCATTTTTAAGCAAACGGTGATTTTGAAAAAATGGGTAACAACGTCGTCGTACTGGGCACCCAATGGGGTGACGAAGGGAAAGGGAAGATCGTCGATCTTCTGACCGAAAGGGCTAAATATGTTGTTCGCTACCAGGGCGGTCACAACGCAGGCCACACTCTCGTAATCAACGGTGAAAAAACCGTTCTCCATCTGATTCCATCAGGCATTCTCCGTGATAACGTCACCAGCATCATCGGTAACGGCGTTGTGCTGTCTCCGGCCGCGCTGATGAAAGAGATGAAAGAGCTGGAAGACCGTGGGATCCCGGTTCGCGAACGTCTGCTGCTCTCCGAAGCCTGCCCGCTGATTCTGGATTATCACGTGGCGCTGGACGTGGCCCGTGAAAAAGCGCGCGGCGCGAAAGCTATCGGCACCACCGGTCGCGGCATTGGCCCGGCCTATGAAGACAAAGTCGCCCGCCGCGGTCTGCGCGTCGGCGACCTGTTCGATAAAGAGACATTTGCCGCCAAGCTGAAAGAAGTGATGGAATATCACAACTTCCAGCTGGTGAACTTCTATAAAGTGGACGCGGTTGACTATCAGAAAGTGCTGGATGACGTGATGGCTATCGCCGACATCCTCACCGCCATGGTGGTTGACGTTTCCGACCTGCTGGACCAGGCGCGCAAGCGCGGCGACTTCGTGATGTTTGAAGGCGCGCAGGGCACGCTGCTGGACATCGACCACGGGACTTATCCGTACGTCACCTCCTCGAATACCACCGCAGGCGGCGTCGCCACCGGCTCCGGCCTCGGCCCGCGCTACGTGAACTACGTGCTGGGTATTATCAAGGCTTACTCCACCCGCGTGGGCGCCGGTCCGTTCCCGACCGAGCTGTTCGATGACACCGGCGAGTTCCTGTGCAAGCAGGGCAATGAGTATGGCGCTACCACCGGCCGCCGCCGCCGCACCGGCTGGCTGGACGCCGTAGCCGTGCGTCGCGCCGTGCAGATCAACTCTCTCTCCGGCTTCTGCCTGACCAAGCTGGACGTGCTGGACGGTCTGAAAGAGGTGAAAATCTGCGTCGGTTACCGCATGCCGGACGGCCGCGAAGTGACCACCACGCCGCTGGCTGCCGACAACTGGGAAGGCATTGAGCCGATTTACGAAACCATGCCGGGCTGGTCTGAGTCCACCTTTGGCGTGAAGGCGCGCAGCGGCCTGCCGCAGGCGGCGCTGAACTACATCAAGCGTATTGAAGAACTGACCGGGGTACCGATTGATATTATTTCAACCGGTCCGGACCGTACCGAAACCATGATCCTGCGCGATCCGTTCGACGCATAATCATGCCGGGGGCGCCGTCACGGCGTCCCCGTTCCCGCGTTTTTCCTTCCTGCTTTAAATTAATTCACCGCTCACTGTCCGGCTGGTTTATCATCAAAGGTAATAAGTTCCCCTTTTTCCCTGCTTTGAGGTTGATGTGCAGTTAACGAGTTTCACCGATTATGGTCTGCGGGCGCTCATCTATATGGCGTCGCTGCCGGCCGATCGGATGACCAGCATCTCTGAAGTTACCGACGTCTATGGCGTGTCGCGTAATCATATGGTCAAAATAATCAACCAGCTGAGTCGTGCAGGCTATGTTGACGCCGTGCGCGGGAAAAATGGCGGCATCCGGCTGGGAAAACCGGCCTCTGCCATTCGGATCGGAGACGTGGTTCGCGAGCTGGAGCCGCTATCGCTGGTTAACTGCAGCAGTGCGTTTTGTCATATAACGCCCGCCTGCCGCCTGAAGCAGGCGCTTTCTAAGGCCGTGAACAGTTTCCTCGAGGAACTGGATAACTATACGCTGGCCGATTTGGTTGAAGAGAATCAACCGCTTTATAAATTATTGCTGGTGGAGTGACGACTCACTTCACCAGAGCTGACAACGGAGGAACCGCGATGTCACAAGATCCATTCCAGCAGCGCGAAGCAGAAAAATACGCGAACCCTATCCCGAGCCGGGAATTTATCCTCGATTTTATCTCGAAGCGTGAAAAGCCCGTCAGCCGCGATGAGCTGGCGGTTGCGCTGAATATTGAGGGCGATGAGCAGCAGGAGGCTCTGCGCCGCCGCCTGCGCGCGATGGAGCGCGACGGGCAACTGGTGTTTACCCGTCGCCAGTGCTACGCCCTGCCCGAACGCCTTGACCTGGTGAAGGGCATGGTTATCGGCCACCGCGACGGCTTCGGCTTCCTGCGCGTCGAGGGCCGTAAAGACGATCTTTATCTCTCCAGCGAGCAGATGAAGATGTGTATGCACGGCGACATGATCCTCGCCCAGCCTCTGGGCGCCGATCGCAAAGGCCGCCGCGAGGCGCGGGTGGTGCGCGTGCTGGAGCCGCGCACCGGCCAGATCGTCGGCCGCTACTTTACCGATGCCGGCGTCGGCTTCGTGGTGCCGGACGACAGCCGCCTGAGCTTCGATATCCTCATTCCGCCGGAGGCGGTAATGGGCGCGCGGATGGGCTTCGTGGTGGTGGTTGAGCTGACCCAGCGTCCGACCCGCCGCACCAAGGCTATCGGTAAAATCGTCGAGGTTCTCGGCGATAATATGGGCACCGGCATGGCCGTCGATATGGCCCTGCGCACCCACGAAATTCCCTATGTCTGGCCGCCGGCGGTCGAAAAGCAGGTCGCCGGGCTGAAAGAGCAGGTGCCGGAATCGGCGAAAGCGGGGCGCGTCGATCTGCGCAAGCTGCCGCTGGTCACCATTGATGGCGAAGACGCCCGCGACTTTGACGATGCCGTGTACTGCGAGAAAAAGCGCGGCGGCGGCTGGCGCCTGTGGGTGGCTATCGCCGACGTCAGCTATTATGTGCGTCCGGGAACGCCGCTTGACGCAGAGGCCCGCAGCCGCGGCACCTCGGTCTACTTCCCGTCTCAGGTGGTGCCGATGCTGCCGGAAGTGCTCTCCAACGGCCTCTGCTCCCTCAATCCGCAGGTTGACCGGCTGTGCATGGTCTGCGAAATGACCATTTCCGCCAAAGGCCGCCTTACCGGACACAAGTTCTATGAAGCGGTGATGAGCTCCCACGCCCGCCTGACCTACACCAAGGTGTGGCACATGCTGGAAGGCGACAAGGAGCTGCGCGAGCAGTACGCGCCGCTGGTTAAGCATATCGAAGAGCTGCACAACCTGTATAAAGTGCTGGACGGCGCCCGCGCCGAGCGCGGCGGCATCTCGTTTGAGACCGAAGAGGCGAAGTTTATCTTCAACGCCGAGCGCCGCATTGAGCGCATCGAGCAGACCCAGCGCAACGACGCCCATAAGCTTATCGAAGAGTGCATGATCCTCGCCAACATTTCGGCGGCCCGTTTCGTCGAGAAAGCCGAGGAGCCGGCGCTGTTCCGTATTCACGACAAGCCGAGCGACGATGCGATCACCGCCTTCCGCTCGGTGCTGGCGGAGCTGGGCCTGGAGCTGCCGGGGCGCGGCAAGCCGGAGCCGCGCGACTACGCCGAGCTGCTGACCTCCATCGCCGACCGCCCGGACCATGAGATGCTGCAGACCATGCTGCTGCGCTCGATGAAGCAGGCGGTTTACGATCCGGAGAACCGCGGCCACTTTGGCCTGGCGCTGCAGTCTTACGCCCACTTTACCTCGCCGATCCGCCGCTATCCCGACCTCTCCCTGCATCGCGCTATCAAATACCTGCTGGCGAAGGCGGAAGGGCATAAGGGCAACTCGACCGAGACCGGCGGCTGGCACTACAGCATGGAGGAGATGCTCCAGCTGGGCCAGCACTGCTCGATGACCGAGCGCCGCGCCGACGAAGCTACTCGCGACGTCGCCGACTGGCTCAAGTGCGACTTTATGCAGGATCAGGTGGGCAACGTCTTTAAAGGCGTCATCGCCAGCGTCACCGGCTTTGGCTTCTTCGTGCGTCTCGACGATCTGTTCATCGACGGTCTGGTGCACGTCTCCTCGCTGGACAACGACTACTACCGCTTCGACCAGGTTGGCCAGCGGCTGATCGGCGAGTCCGGCGGCCAGACCTATCGCCTCGGCGACCGCGTGGAGGTCCGCGTGGAGGCCGTCAACATGGACGAGCGTAAAATCGACTTCTCGCTGATCTCCAGCGAGCGCGCGCCGCGTAACGTCGGTAAAACCGCCCGCGAGAAAGCGAAGAAGGGCGCCGGTGCTAAACCCTCCGGCAGGCGCCGCCAGGCCGGGAAGAAGGTAAACTTCGAGCCGGACAGCGCCTTCCGCGGTGAAAAAGGCAAGAAACCGGCGAAGGCGAAAAATGCCGCTGGCGATAAAGCGCCGCAGCCGCCGAAGGCGAAAAAAGAGTCCGGCGGTAAAAAAGCCAAAAAGCCGTCGGAAAAAACGCTTAAAATCGCCGCCGCCACCAAAGCGAAGCGCGCGGCGAAGAAAAAGGCGGCAGAGTAATTTTGACCTTCACCTGAACCTGCCCGGGTTCTCCCTCTCCCCTTTGGGGAGGGGGCCGGGGTGAGGGGAGTCAGCGATTAACCATTTACGAGTACATCCATGAGTGAAATGATTTACGGCATCCACGCGGTGCAGGCCCTGCTGGAGCGCGCTCCCGAGCGCTTTCAGGAAGTGTTTATTCTGAAAGGCCGCGAGGATAAGCGGCTGCTGCCGCTGATCCACGCCCTCGAAGCCCAGGGCGTGGTGATCCAGCTGGCAAACCGCCAGTATCTTGATGAGAAGAGTGAAGGCGCCGTGCATCAGGGGATCATCGCCCGCGTCAAGCCGGGGCGGCAGTATCAGGAGAACGATCTGCCGGATTTGATCGCCACCCTCGATAACCCGTTCCTGCTGATCCTCGACGGCGTCACCGATCCGCACAACCTCGGCGCCTGCCTGCGCAGCGCCGATGCCGCCGGCGTGCACGCGGTGATCGTCCCCCGCGACCGCTCCGCCCAGCTCAACGCCACGGCGAAGAAAGTGGCCTGCGGCGCGGCAGAGAGCGTGCCGCTGATCCGCGTCACTAACCTGGCGCGCACCATGCGCCTGCTGCAGGAAGAGAACATCTGGATCGTCGGCACCGCCGGTGAAGCTGACCATACGCTCTACCAGAGCAAAATGACCGGCCGCATGGCGCTGGTGATGGGCGCGGAAGGCGAGGGTATGCGCCGCCTGACCCGCGAGCACTGCGATGAGCTTATCAGCATCCCGATGGCCGGCAGCGTCTCCTCTCTGAACGTCTCCGTGGCGACCGGTATCTGCCTGTTTGAAGCGGTGCGCCAGCGGGCATAGATTTTTCTCCTCGGGGCTCTCCCTTCGCGAGAGCCCCGGTATTCCCACTTTGCAACAGTGACCTCTCCCCCATTCCTCGCCCCGCGTGCGGGCAAAGCCAACCGTCCCCGGCCATACTTACCGCTCAGGCCAATAAGGAAAGGAGGCACCATGCCGTGGCAAACCCATACCGTATTCAACCAGCCCTCACCGCTCAGCAACAGCAATCTGTTCCTCTCTGATACCGCGCTGCGCGAGGCCGTCGCGCGCGAAGGCGCGGGCTGGGATCTCGATCTGCTGGCCAGCATCGGCCAGCAACTGGGGACCGCCGAGTCGCTTGAGCTGGGGCGGCTCGCTAACGCCCATCCGCCCGAACTGCTGCGCTACGACGCCACCGGCGCCCGGCTGGACGACGTGCGCTTTCATCCCGCCTGGCACCTGCTGATGCAGGGGCTGTGCGCTAACCGGGTGCATAATCTCGCGTGGCAGGAGGAGGCGCGCAGCGGGGCATTCGTTGCCAGGGCCGCGCGCTTTGTGCTGCACGCCCAGGTGGAAGCCGGATCGCTGTGCCCCATAACCATGACCTCGGCGGCCACGCCGCTGCTGCAAAAGCACTTGCCTGCCCCCTTTGCCGACTGGCTGACGCCGCTGATGAGCGATCGCTATGACGCCCACCTGCAGCCGGGAAGCCAGAAGCGCGGCCTGCTTATCGGGATGGGAATGACCGAAAAGCAGGGCGGCTCAGACGTGCTCAGCAACACCACCCGGGCAAAGCGGGCCGAAGGCGGCCGCTATACGCTGGTGGGCCACAAATGGTTTTTCTCGGTGCCGCAAAGCGATGCCCATCTGATCCTGGCCCAGGCGCCCGGCGGCCTCTCCTGCTTTTTTGTGCCGCGCTTTTTGCCCGACGGGCAGCGCAACGGCGTGCGCCTGGAGCGGCTGAAGGATAAGCTCGGCAACCGGTCTAACGCCAGCGGCGAGGCGGAACTGCTGGACGCCAGCGGCTGGCTACTGGGCGAGGAGGGCGAGGGCGTGCGGCAGATCCTGCGGATGGGCGGCCTGACGCGCTTCGACTGCGCGCTGGGCAGCCACGGCCTGATGCGGCGGGCGCTGTCGGTGGCGCTGTACCACGCATATCAGCGGCAGGCATTTGGTAAAACGCTCATTGAGCAGCCGCTGATGCGCCAGGTGCTGAGCCGGATGGCGCTGCGGCTGGAAGGGCAGAGCGCGGCGCTGTTCCGCCTTGCCCGGGCCTGGGACCGCCAGCACGTGCCGGAAGAGGCGCTGTGGGCCAGGCTGTTTACCCCCGCGGCGAAATACGCCGTCTGCCGGGCCGGGATCCCGTTTGTGGCCGAGGCAATGGAAGTCCTGGGCGGCATCGGCTACTGCGAGGAGAGCGAGCTGCCGCGCATTTATCGCGAGATGCCGGTGAACAGCATCTGGGAGGGCTCCGGCAATATCATGTGCCTGGACGTTTTGCGGGTACTGGCTAAACAGCCCGGGGTGGTGGATCTTCTGCAGTCAGAGTATCAGGCGGTGAAAGGGCTGGATCGTCATTTTGACAGGGCCTGGCGCCAGCTGCAGCAGCGGCTGCACAAACCGACGGAGGCGCTGGGGCGGGAGATTGCCCAGCAGCTGTGGCTCATCGGCAGCGGTATGCAGATCCTGCGCTACAGCTCGCCGCCGGTAGCGCAGGCCTGGTGTCGGATGATGCTGGATTCGCGCGGCGACGTTGTGCTGGATGCCCGCGTCCAGGATGAGGTGCTGCAGCGGGCGACGGGGGGAGAGAGATAACGGCGGGCGGGCGCGAAGGCCCGCTGCCGAACTCAGGCGTAGAGGATAGCCTGCACGCGCCAGTTGCCCGGAGGGGGATCTTCATACATGCGAATGATGCGATACCACGAGGCCCCCTGTTCATCGGCCTTCAGCGCCACCATGTGCTCAACGTCCTGCGGGCTGCCGGCAATATTATCCACGGAAATTAAGCCGATTTCGTTCAGGCCGGTGACGCAGTCGGCGCTGGCAAACTCAGCGGACTGGGCGGTGGTCGTTGCGGTTGAGAAAGCAAAGGCATATTTCATTGTCGTCAGCTCCATTCACGTAACCCAGGAAAGTGCCCGGGCAGTCCATTGCAGACGCTCATTCCTGACCAGGCATGAGCTCAATTGTGTATCGAGGAAATGTGAGCGGCTGAATAGCAGTGTAAAGCAGATTAAATAAGGTCTTATTATTTGCGATACATCACAGCCTGAGAGTACCACTGGCCGGGGATCACTGTTTCATCCACCAGGGTAATGACGTAATAGTCCGCACTGGCCGCCGCCGCTTTCGCTTTGATGGCCGCTTCGGCATCCGACGGGGCGCCGCGCACCAGCACGCTGACGGAGCCTATTTTCTGCAGGCCCTGCGTCTGGTTGCGCCGTATCTCCTGCGGTTTGTCCGTCAGGGGGGGCGGCGGCTCCGGTGTACCTTCCAGTACGGTGCATCCACACAGCAGTAAAGCCAGTATCAGCGGTATTCTTTGTCGCATTACCATCTCTCGTTTCCTGATAAGGTCAGTGTAGCGGCCAATACATTTGCCTTGAGGGGAATGTTCCCAAATTGTTATCCTGAACGCGAAATTAATACGAAAACACTACAAAAATGCAACTGCAATCCCAACATTAGCAATTCAAATGGACAGCGTGAAGCGGCATTATCTCAGAACCGCAACGTTACAGGAGAAGGATAATGATTGAACTGGCGTGTCGTGAACTTAACGGCAGTGAGGCGCTGATCGCCTGGCCGCGCGGCGCGGCCGCACGGCCGCTGCCCTGCGTGGTGTTCTACCACGGCTTTACGTCATCGAAGGTCGTTTATAGCTATTTTGCCGTCGCGCTGGCCGGGGCCGGATTTCGGGTGATTATGCCGGATGCCCCCGATCACGGCAGCCGCTTTTCAGGGGATGCGCAACAGAGAATGCAGCGCTTCTGGCCGATTCTCGTTAATAGCCTTCACGAGTTTCCCGCCCTGCGACGCGCCATTATTGACGAGGGCTGGCTGCTGGATGAACGGCTGGGCGTCGGCGGCGCCTCAATGGGCGCCATGACGGCGCTGGGGCTGATGACCAGGCATGCGGAAATTAAGTGCGTCGCCAGCCTGATGGGATCCGGCTATCTGTCGACGCTTTCGCAGACGCTGTTTCCCTCCCCGCAGATGCCCGGCGATCTGGGCGAGTGGGATGTCGGCCATCAGCTTGCGGCGCTGGCGAACCGCAAGCTGCTACTGTGGCACGGCGAGGAGGATGACGTGGTGCCTGCCGCCGAATCGTTCAGGTTGCAGCAGGCGCTGGCGGAGCTGGGCTGGGATGCTAACCTGACCAGCCGCTGGCAAGCCGGCGTCAGGCACAGAATAACGCCGGAGGCGCTTGACGAAACGGTACGCTTTTTCAGGCAGCATCTGTAATCCCGGCCCAGAAGAGGGGCGGGAGCCTTTGCCCCTCACTCAATCAATATTGTTAATTACGCAGGCAAATACCGGAGAGAAGTTGTCGCCGACGATCACCGTCCTTTCATCAATACGTTTGATGATATTGATTTTATCAAAGTCGCGATAGGCATCGAAGAAAATATAATCAAATTTATCCGGTGAGTTATCATCCGGCTTTTTTTCGTGGCCGATAAATCTGGAGATGAAAGCGCCTTTGTTACGGTTTGCAGGAACGGTATAGCTGAATAACAGTCTTCGGTTAACAATATCTTCCTCAGTGCCGAATGTGAGCTTACCTTTGACGGAGAGAGACATTTTATCTTCCTGGAAGCTGGTGAGTGTCGTAATGCCATTAAAAAGCCATTGCTTCTCATCAATGTCGATCAGGGACTCAATCTCTGAGGTACAGGAGAAATCGATATTATTAGCATGGCTTCTGAACGTTATAAATCGAACGGTGATGGTTGCCAGCGCTACGCTGATGATGATTGTTGCCAGGAGCAATGTATTTATGTTTTTATTCTCTGTCATGTTATTTTTCATGATAATGATATTTCGAAAGACAGTGGTAATAACCCATGTTATAACCACATTCAGCACTGAACTTCCAGTTGATAAGTTGATAACTACTTTGCCAGATATTTATATAGATATCTTTTTGGGTGGAGCAATCTGGTTTATTTTCCATGGATTGAAAAATATCCAGTGATTTTTTCTCTGTGAAACTGTCTGTTTTCACATTACCCATGATATGAATTTTACACTGTTGCCAGCTGGTGGTGGACAGAATGGATATTTCCCCCATCGGCAGCGGGCCTGGGTGTTCGGTTAACCAGCAGCTTACCGCGACCGCCAAAGCAGAGAGTACCATGGCCACGATAATCGTTCCCTTGCTTATTATCTTAGTCAATTTTTCTGGTGATGTAGCGGGCGTGACGCCGGCTTTATCTGATTCTGCTTCTGTTTCCTGTTCCCGATACAGATTGAAAACGATGTTGTTTTCCACGATGTTAAACCCAACGCGTGGCGTTGTAACAATGATTTCTGCTGAATGCTCGATCGTTGTTATCGCTTTGCGGATGGAGGAAATATGCTGGTTCAGATTAGCATCCGTAGCACGAGCACCGTTACGTTGAAAAACATTTAGCAGAATATTATCGCGTGTTGATATTTCTTTACCATTTTGTAACAAGTAGAGAAAAAGCTGGCAGGCGATGTTATTGAGCGAGGCGCTTTTACCACTTTTTATATCCTGAAGTATATTTTTATTCGGTCTGAAAATGATGTTGTCACCAATGATTACCGATTTGATATTGTCTATTGGAATGTGAGAAAGCACATGCGTTTCCTTTATGCCTTAAATCCATGAACACTCTATATCATAAGTTTAAAAGTCACGCTGATCATGTGACGGCTTAACCTGCACTAATGAGTATGCAGCATTTTGACGATGATTATCATAACATCTGCTGTCTTTTACCTCACTGAGACTATTTATGGAAGTGAAATTATTCAGATGTTTCATATATGAACAGGTGACCTTTTTTGTTCCTCGAGTTAATTCTAAATAAAATTCATCATGGTAGTTAAAAAATCTATAAAACAAATAAATTGTAGTTGCTTATACCATTTACTGTGTTTAATTAATCATGAATCAGAGCTATTAGCTAAAATATGGAGTGCTATTTAGAATGTTCAACTGAATTTTTCAGGTCCGTGATTTACGGTTGTATACCATTAAAACTTAAGTAACATAAGCTACCGATGCAGTGCGGAAGAGTGTTGCTGATATAAGGCTATCGATTTAGTAACATAAGTTCTGAATGCAATAAGTGGCATGCTTGCGGATAAATACCATGGCAGGATTACTTACGTACAATGCTTCAGAGGCACTGTTGATATCAACCAAATAATCAGGTTTAAACAACTATGAAAATGAAGAAAATCGCTGCCGCGTGTTTAGCGATCGCTGGTATGACTTTTGTTTCTGCTTTTGCTAATGCGGATGGTACGCCATCAACGTTAACTCCTACCAATGGTAAAATTGAATTTACCGGTTCTCTGGTCAGCTCTGCCTGCGGCCTTGCCCCGGAGTCCAGCCCGGTAAAAGTTAATTTTGGTGAAATTCCCACGTCTCAGCTGCAGGCTTCCGATCGCGTAGGCTCCCAGCACGCGAAAATAGTTCTCCAGGGCTGCGATGCCACAATTGCAAAATCAGCAACAGTCACTTATACCCCATCAACGACTGATACGACAATGAAGACTCTGGCCGCCATCGTTTCTGACACCGCCCGCGGTGTAGGTATTGGTCTTGTAGATAGCGGTAATCAGGATGTGACCTGGGGCGAAAAAACCTCACCGGTGCAGGTCACGGAAGGTAATACCAATATCGACTTTGTTGCTTATCTGCAAAATGATACCAGCGGTGAAGTTAAACCGGGTGCCTTCACCTCAACGATCAATTTCCAGATTGATTATCAGTAATGCTGTACGGCAGGCGGTTTTTCGCCTGCCCGTTCTTCTGAAGTATTAACAGGACGCCCGGTAATGTTCGAATGGCGAGTTTTGCTGCTGCTATTTTTTGCTCCGTTATTCTCTTTCAAGGCCAGTGCTGATAAATCGGTGACCACGCCCGGGAAGGTGCATATGAGCGGAGAACTTATTGAGGCGGCCTGTTATGTCGATCCTGATGACCAGTCAATACTGGTGGAATTTAACGATATCTCGGCGAGAGAAATTACCCAAAGTCGGGATAAGGTTTCTGCACATAATTTCAGTATTCATTTACTCGGCTGCTCATTAGGCGACTCTGCAAACCCTGATAAGGTTTTTCACAGCACATCCATTACTTTCTCCGGGAATGTTGCCAGCAATAATAAAAACCTCCTGAGCGTCCAGGCAAAAGATAATCAGGAAGAAGATTTGGCCATTGAAATCTTCGATCGCAATGGAAATCTGCTTGAGCTGGGTAAACCCTCCCCTGATTACGTTTTAAACTCCGGGACAAATACCCTGCGCTTCACCGCATGGCTTGTTTCGACGGGAAGCGGAATTAAAACCGGGGATTTTAACGCGGCGGTTCACTTTGTGGTGAATTATCTCTGAGCTGCGCTGGCCGCAGCGGAGTTAAGGTTAGCTAACGATAATGAAAGCGCTAAAAATTAATAAAAATAAACTGGCGATACTCATATCTCTTGCCTGCGCAACCTTTCACGTTGCCGCCGATGATGCCGTTGAGTTTAATACCGACGTGCTCGACGCCAGCGACAGACAAAACGTCGACTTACAGCGTTTTTCCGAAGGCAACTTTGTCGCCCCCGGGACCTACTTGCTGGATGTCCGCATTAACGGCCAGGAGATCCCGCAGCAGCAAATTACCTACACTGCCGATCCGCAAAATGCACATAAGACGCTGGTTTGCTTTACGCCGCAGCAGCTCGCGCTGCTGGCGCTCAAGGATGAAGTTCAGCCGCATATCCGCACGATTGCTCCCGATTGCCTTGATATCTCCGGTATTGACGGCATCCGCTTCAGCAACGCCGCAGGGGTGCTGGATATCACTATCCCCCAGGCGTGGATGAAATACTCCGACCCGGACTGGACGCCGCCAGAGCGCTGGGACAACGGCGTCAACGGGGCCATTTTTGACTACAACCTTTCCGGCCAGGCAACCCACTATCTTAAAGAGGGTGGCCACTATCAGACCTTATCCGGATACGGGCAAACGGGGTTTAACGTCGGTGCGTGGCGCTTTCGCAGCCAGTATCAGATGAACTACGGCTCCGGCGGTCAGAGCGCGCGTTTCGATTGGGATCAGTTTTACGCCTATCGCCCGCTGCCGATGCACGAAGCCAAACTCACGGTTGGCGAAATTTATCTCGATTCCCAGGTGTTTGACTCTGTTCGCTTCACCGGCGTCAACCTTGCCAGCGATGAGCGTATGCTGCCGCCCAGCCTGCAGGGATATGCCCCGCAGGTTCACGGTATCGCCAAAAGTAACGCCAAAGTGACCATCAGCCAGCAGGGGAGGGTCATCTATCAGACGACCGTTCCGGCCGGGCCGTTCAATATCGAAGATTTGCGCAGTTCGGTCCGCGGTCAGCTTGATGTGCGCGTTGAAGAGCAGGACGGCAGCGTGCAGACCTTTCAGGTCAGCACGGCCGATATTCCCTATCTGACGCGTCCCGGCTACGTTCGCTACAACAATGCGTTCGGTCAGCCCTCCCGCTACAGCCACGATATTGAAGGCCCGGCGTTCTACAGCGGCGATTTCTCCTGGGGGATCAGCAACGTCTGGTCTCTGTACGGCGGGGCATTTATTGCCGGTAACCGCTATAACGCAGGATCGCTCGGCGTCGGTCGCGATTTAAGCTGGTTTGGCGCCGTGTCAGCGGACGTCACCCAGACGATGAGCCGGGTAAAAGATGAATCCCGGCAGCAGGGGCGCTCCTTTAAGCTCAGCTATGCCAAGACCTTCGATGATTACCACAGCACGATAAGCTTTGCCGGCTACCGCTTTTCGCAGCGCAGCTACCGGACTTTTGCCCAGTTTCTGGAAGAGCAGTACGACAATGATGATAGCGACGGCCGCGAACGGCAGATGTATACCGTTGCGGCGAATAAAACGTTCTTTGCCGACGAACCGCGGCTTGCCACGACCCTCTATCTGACGTTCACCCACCAGAATTACTGGGACCAGCAGTCTCAGAACCGCTACGGGCTCTCCGTCGGCCACAGCTTCACCGTGGCCGGGATCGGCGGCATCAGCACTAACCTTGCCGCCTATCGCTCAGAGTACCAGGGCAGCACTGACGACAGCGTTTCGCTCTCTGTTTCTATTCCGTGGGGCGACGGTCGCTCTGTGGAATATCAGATGCAGAACAACGGCGACCGCACCAGCCAGATGGCCTCCTACTCCGATAACCGTGACAGCAATAACAGCTGGCGCCTGCGCGCCGGTGCGTCTGAAGAAGGGCACGGCGCGTTTGATGGCTATTACAAACACCGCAGCTCGATGGCTGAACTGGAATCCAACGTCAACTGGGAGCAGGAGCGCTACGTATCGGTTGGCGGCACCGTGCGCGGCGGCTTTACCGCCACGCGTCACGGCGCCGCGCTGCACAACAGCCAGGCGTCAATGAATACCGCCAGGGTGATGGTGGATACCGACGGCGTCGCGGACGTACCGCTCAACGGCCAGCTGGCGCACTCCAACCGCTTCGGCATTGCGGTCGTCCCCGACATCGTGAGCTACCACAGTTTTGATACCCGCATTGACGTCGATGCAATGGATGAAGACATCGCCGCCACGAAGGCTATCGCTACCAGCACGCTGACGGAAGGCGCTATCGGCTATCAGCATTTCGCGGTCGCCCGCGGCGGAAAAATGATGGTCCTGCTGCGGATGGGCAACGGCAGCGTACCGCCGTTCGGTTCTGAAGTCCTCAACAGCAGCGGCGTGAACGTGGGCATGGTGATGGACGACGGTGAAGCCTGGCTGGAGGGCGTTAAGCCTGAGGAAATGCTTTCCCTCTCCTGGAACGGGAGCCGGCAGTGCCAGGTGCGGACGCCAAAAACAGTTAACACGCAGGGCAAAGTTCTGCTGCCCTGCCAGCCACTACCACAAACTAAATGAACACATTGATGAAAAACTCGACGCATTTTTCTCTGCAGCGCACGCTGCTGACGGCCGCCTGCGGCCTGCTGATCACCGGCGTAGCCCACCAGGCCTGGGCCGGGATCGCTCTCGACAGAACCCGGCTTATCATTAATGAAAAGGACAGGTCCGCCAGCGCCAACCTGACCAATACCAGCCCCGATACGCCCTTTCTCGCCCAGTCGTGGGTGGAGAATGCCAGCGGTGAAAAAATAACCTCGCCGCTGATGGTGCTTCCGCCCCTGCAGCGGATTAACGGCGGGCAGAAGGGGATTGCCAGGGTGACCAAAACCAATGGTATTGACGCCCTGCCTAAAGATCGCGAGAGCGTCTTCTATCTCAACGTGCGCGAGATCCCGCCAAAACCGGATAAGCCCAACGTGCTGCAGATGGCGATGCAGTCGCGCATCAAGCTGTTTTATCGCCCGGCGGCGATTATGCCGGAGCATCCGGGAATGGTCTGGCAAAACCAGCTGGTTTTCCACAAGCAGGGGGCGCGCTGGTCGGTTGATAATCCGACGCCTTATTACATCACCATTATCGGCCTGAGCCGTAAAACGGAAGCTAAGGGCGGCGGCAAGCTCACTACCTTCCCCGGCATCATGGTTCCCCCCAAAGCCTCACAAAATCTTCAGGTCACCGACGGCGGCGTCGGCGAGTTCGCCATGATGTTTGTTAACGACTACGGCGGCCATCCTGAGCTCATCTTCCGCTGCAGCGGCGATACCTGCCGCGCGCTGCCGATGGATCAGCAGCCTGAATAAAGTCGGCCACAGGAGGCGTCAATGAAAAAGTGCGTTTGTGCCCTGATGCTGGCCGCCGTTGCCTGTTCCGCGCAGGCGGGCGGCGGTCGTCGGGATATGACAAAGGTCTCCGGAGAGTACGGCGATGTGCATTTCCACGGCCGGGTTTACGTCTCTCCGTGCGTGCTGGCGATGGCATCCCGCAATCAGACGGTAGATTTGGGCGAAATTTCGGCCCGTTCATTTCATCACAGCGGCGATCGCAGCAGGCCGGTACGGGTATCGCTCTATCTTAACGACTGCCACAAAGGTGCCGGGCATACGCTTGAGGACACGCCAGGGCAGACCAGCGCCGCGCCGGAGTTTGTGCACAGCACGGTGGAGCAGGGCGTATCGATAACGCTGATGGCCGAGGGCGACCCGGACAATCGCGATCTTGCCCGCATCAGCGGTGATGTGCAGGGCGCAGGTATTCGCATTCTGACGATGAAAGAGAAGCCGGTGGCGCTTAACCAGACCGAGAGAATGCTGATTCTGAAGCCCGGCGATAACGCGGTCAATTTCCTCGCCGCGCTGGAGTCAACGGGGCGGGAAGTCACCGCCGGCAAGTTTCGCGGGCTTATCAGGCTGAAGCTGGAGTATTTATGAAAAGGTCAATAAAACGGCTGGTGGGGACGGCGCTCCTGACGGCGGCTTTTAGCGTCCAGGCCTATGTTCAGGGGGAGGGCGAGCCCGAGGGCGAAGCGCATGTCTACAATATTGACCTCAACAGTCTCGATATCGCTAATAACCGCGTCGGCGGGAGAACGCCGGAGTTTACGTGGAATCTTGGCAGTAATTACGTGGTCAATTTTCACTGTGATTCCGGAAGTATTATAAATGAAGCAATCAGTTACACCACGAAATCAACGATGCAGCCGTCGGGGAACAACCGCTTTAAGCTGAATGATTATCTCGATGTTGAAGCCTCCGTGTGGATCGCCGGGAATGTGAATAAATATATTCCGGCTCCTTTCACCAATTATTCCAATAGGTTACGTCAGAACTCTTGCTTTTCCGGCCCGGGCGGTAGCGTCGCGCGGGTTAATAATGTGCAAAGCGGCTCAAGAGGCAAAGTCGTCTTTATTGTGACTAAGCCCATCATTAACGGCATCAATATCACCGGGCAGGCGCTGTTAGATCTGGCGGGCGATCTGGGCGGCCAGGCCATTCCCAGTACGCCTATCTCACGCGTCATTATCAGCTCCGGCCTGATTACGGTCCCGGACAGATGCGTCTTTAATAAAGGGCAAAAGATCGCCGTTGAATTTGGCACATTGCCCAACGCGGCAAGCAAGCTTGATGGCAATAACTACAAGCAGTCGGTGCCCATTCACGTGGAGTGCGAAGGCGGCAGCTTCAGCCAGGGAGCGCTCAACATTGAGTTAGGTATTCAGACAACCACGGCCTCCGGAACCGCCAGCTTTAATCATCAACTGCTGGGTACGCTGAGCAATGGCCAGAAGCGCAGCGATCTGGGGATCCTCCTGCAGGATACGAACGGCAGACCCGTTGTGCCCGACCAATTCTATGAGATGAAAGGATTCTATAAAAATCAGGGGGACTGGAACCTGACCGCGGCGCCGATGGCCAATGCGGGGGCCGGCAGCGTCAAAGAGGGCGAGTTTGAAGCCTCGGCGACGGTGGTGGCGAAATTTCAGTAAGGACAGTGAAGATGGTGAATCGTACTTTTATTGCGCTGTGGGCCGCCAGTGCGGCCTGCTTTGCCAACACCGAGCTCATCGGCGGTGATATGCATTTTCACGGCACGATAGCGGCCCTTGCCTGTAGCCTGCCGCCGGGCGGTGACAGGATCGCCGTCGACTTTGGCGAGATTGCGGCGCAGTCCCTGTATCTCTCAGGGCGCAGCAGCCCACAAAAATTTCAAATTCGCCTCGTTGACTGTAACCCGGAGGTCTTCCGCTCGGTGGCGGTGATCTTTAGCGGGCCGGAAGATCCTGAACTGCCCGATCATCTGGCGCTCAGCAGCGGCAGTGACGCAAAGGGCATCGCGATAGGCCTGAGCGAAGATGACGGCACGCCGGTCCGCCTCAATCAAAGCACCTCCCGGCAGGAGGTCGTGAAAGGCGATATGGCGCTGGATTTCCAGGCCTGGGTGGAAGCAGAGCCCGGGGCGAAAAAAAACAACTCGCTGAATTACGGCGCATTCACCGCCAGCGGGACGTGGACGCTGAGCTATCAATGACTCTTCATCCAATGATTAACCTAAGAATGAACACACATGCAGACAGATAATTGCCCTGAGACGGCTTCTCAGGAAACGCTTTCTCCGCCTGAAGAGGTGAGAGTGACGGGATTCAGACTGGAATTAATCCATTTTTTACGCAGGCCGCTCCACGGCGTCCGGGAAGTCTTGAGTGAAGTGAGCGCCGGGGGGACCGCGGAGGATTTCTTCCGGGATCTATCGGAAGAGAGTAAAAAGCAGCTTTTTTGCCAACAGATGGCCAGTGTTTTACCGTTATCCGGGCGCTACACCCTTAATCTATCGGTCAGTATGCTCGCCGATGCGGCTTTTGTTGAGCAGATCCTGGCTCAGAAACTGGGCCGGAAAATCATTATCGAGATACAGGATCCGGGGAGTCTGCTGAGGCTCAATAGCGTTGAACAGCAGACTATTTTTACCGCCGTTAAGCGCCTGTCGGCGGGGGAATATCAGGTCTGGCTGGACGATCTTTATCCTGAGCATCTCTATGCGTGGAGCCGATCGGGGCTCATTTTTGATGCCGTCAAAATCGACTGCCACCTGTTCCGCCAGTTCAGTCAATCCGCGGCGGTATTTGCCAGGCTGGTAAGGCGATATCGCGACGCCGGAAAGATGGTCGTTGTCGAAGGCGTCGAGAGCCTGGAGGATTATATAACCTGCCTGCAGGGCGCAGCCGATGCGCTTCAGGGGTATTTCTTTCGCCAGGAGTGGCGTAGACTGTCGCTGCATTGAAAACCGCCCCACATGCGTGGGGCGCAGATTACCGGTAGATCACCGCACTGGCGTGCATTGGGCCATTGCTGCCCGGCTCGCGCATCAGGATGGGGTAATAGAGCCGCGCGCCGCGCGCGTCGGTTTCCGCGCTGAGCGCCTGCTCCGCTTCGCTCTCGGTGGCGATATTATGATTGATATAGATGACTCCCAGGCTCATGACGTCGTCCATATTCTTAGCCTGCGAGGCGGAAATTTTAATCGCCGCCGTGGCGTTGCTGCTTAACAGAAGGGCGGCCAGCAGGGCCGTTATCATGCGTTTCATCGTCTTCACTCCTTATCGCCGGACTGCGCTGACGCTCTGTCCTTTTTGCAATCGGCTCAGTGATGACATTAAGTGTAATCCTTTGTCTGACGGGCAATCGCGACCATTTCTGATGCTGTTGTTCAAAAATTTGCCGCGTTGTTTATTGGTTAATTTTAAATCATCGCGTTATCGCTGATTGGCGCTTTGTGCGAATTACCTTGTATTTGCCAGGTAGCGTAAGTATGATTACGCGTCAATTTTTCAGCCGACTCTTAACACGTTCCTTGCCTCCCCGGGCCTCGGCTGACCCAGACAGGAGGCTGAATAATCCGTAAGGAGCAATTCGATGCGTCATTACGAAATCGTTTTTATGGTCCATCCTGACCAGAGCGAACAGGTTCCGGGCATGATCGAGCGCTACACCGGTGCAATCACTGGTGCAGAAGGCAAGATCCACCGTCTGGAAGACTGGGGTCGCCGTCAGCTGGCTTATCCGATCAACAAACTGCACAAAGCCCACTACGTTCTGATGAACGTTGAAGCGCCGCAGGAAGCGATCGATGAGCTGGAAACTAACTTCCGCTTCAACGATGCCGTTATCCGCAGCATGGTTATGCGTACCAAACACGCTGTAACCGAAGCTTCCCCGATGGTTAAAGCGAAAGACGAGCGTCGCGAGCGTCGTGAAGATTTCGCCAACGAAACCACTGAGGATGCTGGGGATTCTGAAGAGTAATTACTGATGGCCAACCGTCTGGCGCTGTCCGGCACCGTGTGCAGGGCACCCCTTCGAAAGGTCAGCCCATCAGGAATTCCTCACTGCCAGTTCGTGCTTGAGCATCGTTCCGTGCAGGAGGAAGCCGGTTTTCACCGGCAGGCGTGGTGTCAGATGCCTGTAATAATCAGCGGGCACGAGAACCAGGCCGTTACTCACAGTATAACGGTCGGCACGCAACTCACCGTTCACGGGTTCATTACCTGCCACAAGGCGCGAAATGGCCTGAGTAAAATGGTGCTGCATGCCGAGCAGATTGAATTGATAGATTCTGGAGACTAGCCAAATGGCACGTTATTTCCGTCGTCGCAAGTTCTGCCGTTTCACCGCGGAAGGCGTACAAGAGATCGACTATAAAGATATCGCTACGCTGAAAAACTACATCACCGAAAGCGGTAAGATTGTCCCGAGCCGTATCACCGGTACCCGTGCAAAATATCAGCGTCAGCTGGCTCGCGCTATCAAACGCGCCCGCTACCTGTCCCTGCTGCCGTACACTGATCGTCATCAGTAATCGGTCACGGTCCATTAATACGACTTTAAGAGGATAAGGTAATGCAAGTTATTCTGCTTGATAAAGTAGCTAACCTGGGTAGCCTCGGCGATCAGGTTAACGTTAAAGCGGGCTATGCTCGTAACTTCCTGGTTCCGCAGGGCAAAGCTGTGCCGGCTACCAAGAAAAACGTTGAGTACTTCGAAGCACGTCGCGCTGAACTGGAAGCCAAACTGGCTGACGTTCTGGCTGCTGCCAACGCTCGCGCTGAAAAAATCAACGCCCTGGAAACCGTTACTATCGCGTCTAAATCTGGCGACGAAGGTAAACTGTTCGGTTCCATCGGTACCCGCGACATCGCTGACGCTGTAACTGCAGCCGGCGTTGAAGTGGCGAAGAGCGAAGTTCGCCTGCCGAACGGCGTTCTGCGTACCACTGGTGAGCACGAAGTGAACTTCCAGGTTCACAGCGAAGTGTTCGCTAAACTGGTAGTAAACGTTGTTGCTGAGTAATTAATTACTCCGCTGTGACGAAAAAACGCTGGCCTCGCGCCAGCGTTTTTTGTTTTTGGGGAGAGAGCCAATTCCCTCTCCCTGTGGGAGAGGGCGCAAACGGCGCCTCTCCTGCGGAGAGGCGCTTTTACCCGTTTTACCTGGCGCGGATAAAGCTGCCGTTAGACTGGCGGGTAAACAGCACCTGCTGGCCCCCGGCGTCAACGGTTAAGCCGGTGACCACGCCGCTGGCGTTCTGCCTGATTTTCACCATCTGACCGGCCTGCAGCGAGCTGAGCGGCTTACCGGAGCCCTCAACCTGCGACATGGCGTAGGCATCGGTGGCGGGCAGGTTATGATCGCGGAACAGCTGCGCCAGCGTTTTGCCCGATTCCAGCCGGTAGCTGCGCCACTGCTGATCGATACCCGACGGCGCACTCTGATTCTGCGCCTGCGGCATCGGGTCATCAGGCTGGCCCTCCTGCACCACTTCCGGCGATGCCGGTGCCGCCTGGCCCGGATCGCTGACTGTCGGCGTCGAGGTAATCGGCGGCAGAGGCTGCTGCAGATTTCCCTGCTGCTGCGGCTGCGACTCGGACTGCAAATCGAGCTGCGCTTCGCGTCTGACCTGCGTAGTGTCTGCGCTATCGCCGCCGCCCGGCAGCAGAAAGCCGATTATCACCAGCAAAAAGCCGATAATAATGCCGCGTCGGTGCATCAGCGGCAGCGGATCCAGAATGCGAATATTATCCGGGGCATGCCAGATTTTGTGCAGCATTGGTTGTAGAGCGAATCGCCCGGGCATTGTGCTTACCTCCTGCTCCGCGTTTCCCTGTATGTGACTCAGTATAACCATAATTTTGCTTATATACGTCATCCTTCAGGCAGCCTCGACGCCGGTGTTTAAATGATGTTATCTATGCGTAACGTTTTACCCGCCGCAGTGAGACTGCTATGCTGCCCGCTGATTAACATCAGATGAAAGGAAAGAGCATGGCAACCCCGACTTTTGACACCACTGAAGCCCAGGCCAGCTACGGCATCGGCCTGCAGGTAGGACAACAGCTGAGCGAATCCGGCCTGCAGGGTCTGCTGCCGGACGCACTGGTAGCTGGTATTGCCGACGCGCTGGAAGGTAAGCAGCCGCAGGTACCGGTAGACGTGGTGCACCGCGCCCTGCGTGAAATTCACGAACGTGCCGATGCGGTACGCCGCGAGCGCTTCGAAGCGATGGCTGCCGAAGGCGTTAAGTATCTGGAAGAAAACCGCGAAAAAGAGGGCGTGAGCAGCACCGAATCCGGCCTGCAGTTCCGCGTTCTGACCCAGGGCGATGGCCCGATCCCGGCCCGTACCGATCGCGTACGCGTTCACTATACCGGCAAGCTGATTGACGGCACCGTCTTCGACAGCTCCGTCGCCCGCGGCGAACCGGCTGAGTTCCCGGTCAACGGCGTGATCGGCGGCTGGATTGAAGCCCTGACCCTGATGCCGGTCGGCTCTAAGTGGGAGCTGGTTATTCCGCACAACCTTGCCTACGGCGAGCGCGGCGCCGGCGCCTCTATTCCGCCGTTCAGCACGCTGGTGTTTGAAGTGGAACTGCTCGAAATCCTGTAAGCGCGTCAAATCCTCTCCCGCAGGCGGGAGAGGCTCCCCTCCTGCAGCAAAAAATGTTTGATTAAAGAAAAATGTGGCATCTTATGTTGCAATACGACGCTATGAGTGTATTTTTGTGAGCTGTTTCGCGAAGAGATAGTGATATAACACTCACTTTAAACATAACGTTAACATTATATTTAAAACATAGTATTCATCCCGCCGATTCTTACCTACTATCGATGCATCCTTATTACAGGATCGCAAAAGGCCGCAGAGCCTGAATAACACAACAGGAACAACAGGAAAAATCACATGGTAGATCAGGTCAAAGTTGCCGCGTCTGAGGACCCGGCGGCTGAACAGTCGCTACGGCGCAATCTCACCAACCGCCATATTCAGCTTATTGCCATTGGGGGTGCCATCGGTACCGGGCTGTTTATGGGTTCAGGTAAAACCATCAGCCTCGCCGGGCCGTCGATCATCTTCGTTTATATGATAATCGGCTTTATGCTGTTTTTCGTCATGCGCGCTATGGGCGAGCTGCTGCTGTCGAATCTGGAGTATAAGTCGTTCAGCGACTTTGCCGCCGACCTGCTCGGCCCCTGGGCCGGATACTTTACCGGCTGGACCTACTGGTTCTGCTGGGTGGTGACCGGCATGGCCGATGTGGTGGCCATCACCTCATACGCCCAGTTCTGGTTCCCCGGTCTGTCGGACTGGGTCGCGTCCCTGGCGGTGATTGTCCTGCTGCTGGGCCTGAACCTCGCCACCGTGAAGATGTTCGGTGAGATGGAGTTCTGGTTTGCGATGATCAAAATCGTCGCCATCGTTGGCCTGATCGTGGTTGGCCTGGTGATGGTACTGACGCACTTTACTTCACCGTCCGGGACAGAGGCGTCTTTTGCCCACCTGTGGAACGACGGCGGCTGGTTCCCGAAAGGCATCAGCGGCTTCTTCGCCGGCTTCCAGATCGCGGTGTTCGCCTTTGTCGGCATTGAGCTGGTGGGCACCACGGCGGCGGAAACCAAAGATCCGGAGAAATCCCTGCCGCGCGCCATTAACTCGATCCCTATCCGCATCATTATGTTCTACGTCTTCGCGCTGATTGTCATTATGTCCGTGACGCCGTGGAGTTCCGTGGTGCCGGAGAAGAGCCCGTTCGTTGAGCTGTTTGTGCTGGTGGGCCTGCCGGCAGCGGCGAGCATCATTAACTTTGTGGTGCTGACCTCCGCAGCCTCTTCCGCCAACAGCGGCGTGTTCTCCACCAGCCGCATGCTGTTTGGCCTGGCGCAGGATAAGATGGCGCCGAAAGCCTTCGCGACGCTGTCAAAGCGCGCGGTGCCGGCTAAAGGCCTGACCTTCTCTTGCATCTGCCTGCTGGGCGGCGTGGTGATGCTCTACGTGAATCCGAGCGCGATTGCCGCGTTTACCATGATCACCACCGTGTCGGCGATCCTGTTCATGTTCGTCTGGACCATCATCCTCTGCTCATACCTGACCTACCGCAAGCATCGCCCGCAGCTGCACGAAGCGTCGAAGTACAAGATGCCGCTCGGCAAGCTGATGTGCTGGGCGTGCATGGCCTTCTTTGTGTTCGTGATTGTGCTGCTGACGCTGGAGGATGATACCCGCCAGGCGCTGATCGTCACGCCGCTGTGGTTTATCGTGCTGGGCGCAGGCTGGCTGTTTGCCGGTCGTAAGCGGCTGGCTAAGTAAATCCCGATGGCCCGCGCCGGCGTCGGCGCGGGCCACTTCTCTTTTTACTTTTCTCCCGCCAGCGCGCGCGGGAAAAGCGCATTATTTTCCAGGCTGATGTGCTCCATCAGATCGTCAATCATCTCGTTAATGCCGTTATACATCGCTCTCCACGTTGTACAGGCTTCCGGCGGCGGCGTGACGTTATCGGTGATGTGCTTAATCACTTCCACCAGCTCGCCGGCCTCGTCGTGTTCGCTCTCCATCACGCCAATCGGCCCACCGGCCTGCGTTCCCATACCCTGCTTAATCATCGGAAACAGGATCTGCTCCTCTTTCATCATATGGCTGGAAAGCTCCTGATGCAGGGCGGTGAGGTATTTGGTCAACCCGCGCGGGACGCTGGGCTTGTCGGCGTGAACCCGCTCGACTTTCGTGGCCTGCAGGATAAGCTCCGGCAGCTGCTCCCGGTGCCTGTCGTGATAGCGGACGATAATGTGGTCGATCATCTCGCCCAGCGGCTGCGCGTGCCACGCTTTGCCGGCCGGCTGTTCGGCCAGTCGGGCCAGCTCGGCCTCCAGCATGGTGACGTCCAGCGCCTTGCGTTCGGCGACGCGCGCCAGGGTTTGCTTCCCGCCGCAGCAGTAGTCCATGTCGTACTGACGAAACAGCGCGGAAGCGCGGGGGATGGCGAGCGCCAGCTCGCCCAGAGTGTGATCGCGAAAGGCCATGGCCGTTACCTCATCTGAAAAGTATAAATTGCATTTTAAATGCATCTTTAAGATAAGGGAATACCCCTTCCGGATAGCGGCCTATTTTGCCGCCTCTTCCCGCAGCACCTGCAGGGCCGGCTTTTGCGGCTTCGCGCGTACGGCCATCACTACGCCCGCGATCAGCAGGGCGATGCCGCCGAGCGTCAGCGGCGGCGGAAAGTGCTGCCGCAGCAGGAAGGTGTAGAGCAGCCCGGCCAGCGTCTCAAACACAATCAGCGGGCCGAGGACAACGGTCGGCAGGCGCTGGCTGGCGATATTCCAGCACAGGGCGCCGATCCACGAACAGCACACGGCGATAGCGATCATCAGCGCGGTGAAAAAGAGCGGGCGCGGGCCAAGCGGAAGCGGGAAGTCTGCCGATGTCTTTGCCAGCCACAGGCAGGCGGCGCTATATCCCAGCAGCGATACCGGCAGCGTAACCAGCGCCTGGGCGGTGGCCCACATCATCGGGTTCTGCTGCGGGTGTTCCCGCAGCCAGCGGGCGTTGCGCAGCGCGTACCACGCCCAGCACGCAACGGCGAGAGCCGCGAGCCCTATCCCGCTGCCGTGGCGCAGCCAGCTGAAATCCGGCAGACCGTGCCGCAGTTCGGCAATGTTGACGCAGACAACGCCGGCGGCAGTGCAGAGCAGGGCGGGCGCCATGGCGCGCCAGCGGAGCCTGCCGTCCCGGCGGCCGTAAAACAGATTGGCAAACACCGGGATCACCACCGGCAGCGTGCCGATAATCATCGTCGCCACCGGCCCGCCGGCGCGCTGTATCGCGCTGGCGAGACAGACGTAGTAGATAAGATTGCCGCCGAGGGTCAGCAGCAGGGCCGTCAGCCAGTCGCGGGCGGTGAGCTGCTTCAGCCCGGCGCGGCCAAGCCAGGACAGCGGCAGGGCGATAAGCCCGAGCGCCAGATAGCGTCCCATCGACTGCAGCAGCGCCGGATACTCCGGCACCAGCAGCGGCCCGACAAAAATCATGCCCCACATCAGCCCGGCCAGCAGGGCGTACAGTACTCCACTCAACATTCCCGGCTCCTCGCGGTTATTGAGGATCAGGGTAGTGAAGCCGCAGCTGCGCTGTCTTGTACCAGCTTGCGCATCAGCGGCCGGTAACCTGCCGCTGATAGCGCGCCGGCGTAATGCCGTAGCGGCGGCTGAAGGCGCGGGTAAGGTGGGACTGATCGACCAGCCCGGTAGCGGCGGCCACCTCGGAGGCGGGCATCCCCTGGGTGAGGAACTCTTTGGCCCGCCACAGGCGGATAGCCATCAGCATCTGATGCGGCGTGACGTGATAGCGCTCCTTGAAGCGCCGCTGGAAATGGAAGGGGCTGAGGGCGGCGACGGCGGCGAGTTCGTCGAGGGTAATGCTGCGCATATAGTTGTCGTGCAGATAATCGCGAACCTGCTCAAAGCGCTGCGCGCCTTCCTGACGCTGCGGCGTATGGCAGGCAAAGGGCCGGAAGGTATCGATCAAATTCAGCAATATTCCCTGCTGCGCCAGCGGCTCTTCGCTGTGCCAGAGCGCGTAGATCTGCTGACAGATCTGCGCCGAGCGTCGCGGATCGGTGCGCAGCACGTCGCTGAAGCACCAGTGGCGGATGCCGGTCACCTCTTCCAGCAGGTCGGGATGCAGGTAGATCATCCGGTAGCGCCAGCCGCCCTCGGTTTCGGCCTCGCCGGTGTGCAGCTCATCCGGATTCATGGTGACGATGGCGTTGACCGACGCGACGTGCTGGGCGCCGCGGTAGCGAAAGCGCTCTGCGCCGGCTTCAATGGCGCCGATGCCGAAGGCTTCGTGGGTGTGGGGTTCAAAAGCGTAGCGGGAGATGTGGGCGTGATAAAGCTCCAGCCCCGGAAGCTGTTCCAGGTGGCGGAAGCTGGCGCAATCTGTTGGATCGTCGAACTGTTCTGGCACGCCCTGCACGGACACCTCCCACAAAGTATCCCGCAATTATCGGAGATACTTTGTGAGGATGCCACACTGCGCGGCGTTTCCTGCGGACTATTTCAGGAATTTATTGTAGGTGTAGAAGTCGGTATCGCGGACAAAGCCGTTACGTTCATAAACTGCCTGAGCCTTCACGTTGTCGGTCGCGGTCGCCAGCATGATGAATGCGGAGTCGGATTCGTTGGCCAGCTGCTCTGCGCGTTCGATAAGCTGCTGCGCGACGCCGTGCTTACGCGCCGACTCGTCAACGAACAGATCGTACAGTAACCAGATGCGCTTCATTTCCAGGGAGCAGAACAGAGGATAAAGTTGGGTAAAGCCAACAACCTTACCTTCTGATTCTGCGAAGAAAATGATCGACTCTTTTAACTGCAGACGTTTCAGCAGAAAATCGCGGCTCTGTTCCGGTTTTTCTTCAACCTGATAGAAACGACGATAGCCAAGATAGAGCGGCAGAACTTTATCAACGTCCTGGGGCTGAGCCTGATATATTTTCATGTGATAACCTCATTCATAATGACAGAGTAATTATATTCCATACTTTTAAAAAGCAAAGGCAGGAACGTATCAATATGTATCTGTAAGTATTTCGCCGCGAACCGGGCAGGAAATATTGACAGTCATACCGTGCTGTTTTTTTAATTAACGTGGCTATGCTTGACATGCGTCAATGATAGTGACTGTTATGGGCCGGTATATGAATATATCTTTGGCTAAATTGTTAACATCAGTAACCGCCCTAACGATTATGCTGGTTGTATAAAGTAATGATAGGAACATTACTGGTAATAATTGTTATGGTGATGAGCTATTTATGCCTTCCATTAAAGGTATAGCACAAAAAGGATAGCGTATGTTTTTCATTCTGACCAGGTGAACTGCGCTCGGCCACAGGTTTTGTAAGTGTAGTTTGATTGTTAAATTAATATTTTATTTTTTATTCTGGTAAAGTGCATTTTCTTAGTCTTTAGTTATTTATAAATCATTAATAAATGGATTTTAATTCTGATTAATGCGTAATTTTCGATATAAATACAATGTTAGACCTCGCGATGCTAAGGTAAGTGCGGTGAATGTTGCTGAGCAACGATTCAGGGAGCTGCGGAGGCGATAGGCCCGGCGGGCCGCTATGCCGGGTGCCGCAGCAGCACGGGCCGGGAGTGAACTTTAACCCATTACTTAACGTCATTACCTTATGAAGCTATCTAACGACACCCCCGGCTACGCATCGAGCCTGCATCATCTTCTTACTTTTACGACACTGGTCGTCAGCCTGGTGTGCTTTGCCATGTTCTTTTCACGGATAGAAAAAATGAATGCTGACATGGAGAATATATTGAGTGTCTCGATACTGAAGTCAGAGTTCTTAACGCATATCAACGATGCAATGTATCTTCATGATAACCTCGATGCAACGTATCAAAAGAACATTACCTCTTTATACACCGGCTATGTGAAGCATGTATTCGCTGCCGACATCAGCAGCGCATTAAAGTATGAGGAAGAACATTTTGCTGAAAATATCTACCTCAAGGCTCGCGATCGCGATATTCATACCTTATATGATGATATCGGTGTGAATAATAATCAGTTTCCCCAACTGGCGCGCAGCGCGATGAAACAGACTCGCGAGGTTTATAGCCGCCAGCTGTTAATACTGATTCTTATTCCCACGATAATGGCGCTGCTGCGCAGCATTCAATCCGTTTACTATTTCTACTCGCTGCGCCGGCTTCGCGGCAATTATATGATTGATCCTCTCACCGGCGTTTATAACCGTCGCTATCTGTCACAGCTGCACGACACCCAGGAAGTCTGCTACATCCTGGCGATAGATATCGACAACTTTAAAACCATCAACGACAGCTGGGGACATGGATTTGGCGATCGGGTATTGCAGGAGTGCACTCGCCAGATGACGTCACATCTGCGCGAATCGGATTTTGTGGTCCGCATGGGCGGCGATGAATTTTCTATTTTCCTGTTCAAAACCGACAGAACGGGCGCGCTGAGGGCTTCCCGACGCCTGCTGGAGATGATTAACGGCCTGCAGATCCCGCTGCCGGATGACGGCAGCTTTACCCCCTCCATCTCGATGGGGCTGGCGCGCTGCGACGGCAATGTTGAACTGGCGCTGCATCAGGCCGACCTTAATCTCTACGCCTCAAAGAAGAAAGGCAAAAATACCCTGACAACGGAGGGCGAATAGCATGAAATGGCTTAATCGCATTCATATTTCGCTGCGCACCACCATCTTCACGGTGTTCTTTTGCTTTTCGCTGCTGATGATCGCCGGCGTGCTCTATATACAGCTGTATCGCGAAAATCAGACGCTCAACGTGATGAGCGAGCGTATTATCGATACCCGCGGAGAGGCGGTCAGGAACGCCCTGAATTACTACCTGAACATCCCTGAGCAGGCTAATTCAATTGCCGGCATCTTCGTTAAAACGCTCGATTATAGCGACAAAGAGGCCAGCTTTTACCAGATCCGCGATTATCTCTACAAGATAATGACCCAGAGTTTTAATCGCGACTCTCTGCTCAGCTCCATCGCCTTCGGCAGTATCGACGGCGACTACGTTGGCTTCTCGCGGGATCTTGAGACCAACTGGACTTTCCAGATCAAGAAGAATCATGAAACCGGCAATAAGCTGGTGTTCTATAAAGACGGCTCCTCGACCAGCCCGGTGATGGACACCGTTGATGACTATAATCTTTTCGCCAGGCCCTGGTTCAGCCAGGTTAACCGCTCTCGCCACTCCGAATGGACCAGCGCCTATCGCGACGTAAACTCCGACTCCGGCGTCAGTATCTCCTACAGCTCGCCGCTGACCGATAAGCGCGGCCATTACGTGGGCGTTGTCTCAAGCGATCTGCGCCTTAGCCGGCTTAATCGCTACCTGGCGAGCCTGACGGCGACCCAGCACAGCCTTATCTATCTGGTCAACGATCGCCAGCAGATCATCGCCGCCTCCGAGCCTCGCCTGCTGCTTGGCGAATCGGGCCACGGCCTGGCAGAGCAGAGCGGCACGGGCCTGCCGCTGGTGCAGGACAGCGCCGAGCCGGTGGTCAAAGCTTCCGCCCGCTACCTGGTGCCCGGTGAAGGCAACATCCACCAGATAGACGTCGGCGGCTCCCGCTACTACAGCAAAGTTATCCAGGTCGGCGATGCCGTTAAGCTGCGCGGCTGGCGGATGGTGGTGCTGGTATCGAAGCAGGAACTGCTGGGCGCGGTCAGCGGCTATCGGGAGATGACTATCGTTATCGTCATCCTGCTGGTGCTGATAGGCGGCCTGCTGGCGCACCGGATCTTATCGGTCATTGTTAACCCGCTGCGGCGGATTGCCGAACAGGCCCCGCAAATCGCCCACACCCGTAAGATAGAACATAATGAAGGCTGGTCCTTTGACGAGATCAATACCCTCGACAATGCCCTGCACCGGATGGCAAGGGATCTGGACAGCGCCTTCGCCCGGCTGGAAGATCAGATCAACATCGACAGTGAGACGGGGCTGTTCACCCGTAAAGGGCTTATCTCCGAGTTCGGTGAGGATCGCCAGTTTCACGGCGTGATGGCGATGGTCAGCCTCAGCAAACTGCAGACCAACTTTAATAATCTCGGCTGCGACTATGCCGCGCGCTATCTGGAAGCGTTTATTCAGTTTGTCTACCGCACGTTTCCCGGCGATACCGTTCTGGTTCGCGATTCCATCGATCGACTGATTGTCTGCTGTCCCGGCAAGGAGACCCGGCAGATGGACGCCCTCGCCGCCCGCATGCTGAATCTGATGCAGCTGGCCGAAAGCGAATACGCCACCAGCCGCTTCGTGTTCATGGGCTACGTGGGCGTTGTGACCTGCGCCGAGGGATGCTCGCTGCAGGCCGCAATGACCAATGCCAGTATTGCCCACCAGGCTGCCCGTCATCGCCACAGCGCCAAAGGCTGCCTCTATGACGCGTCGCTGCGCGAACAGGCGCTGAACAATATCTCGATGCTGAATCAGCTCTACGGGGCGATCCCGAATAACGAGCTCTACCTGGTCTATCAGCCCATCGTGACCATTGGCCGGGAAGCGGTCGATGAGGCGGAGTGCCTGGTGCGCTGGAACAGCCCGGAGCTTGGGATGGTACGCCCGGATCTGTTTATTCAGATTGCCGAGGAGTCCGGCTTTATTATTCAGCTTGGACGCTGGATTTTCTCTCAGGCCTGCCGCGAGCTGGGAGGGCGGATTGCCGCCAGGCTATGCAGCGCGATGTTTAAGCTGCACGTGAACGTCTCAAATATCGAACTTTCGCAGCCCGATTTCTGCCGTTTCATTCTCTCGACCATCGCCGCGAATGGCCTGAATACGCGCAATATCAGTATCGAAATTACTGAAACCAGTATGATCAACGGCTACTCGGAGCTTAAAGAGACGCTGTCGACGCTCAGGAGCGCAGGCGTGACGATAGCGATAGACGACTTCGGCTCCGGCTTTTCAAGCCTGTCGTGGCTGCACAAGCTGGAGTTTGACACCTTAAAAATCGACCGCAACTTTGTCATGGATGTGGAACATAACCCGCGAAATGCGTCGATTATTTCGGCCGTGATCCGCATCGCCGAAGGTTTTGGCGTGCCGCTCATTGCCGAAGGCGTTGAGAACGAGCAGGTGCTGGAAAAACTGCGGTCAATGGGCTGCGCCAAGGCGCAGGGCTACTATTTCAGCCGCCCTCTGCCGTTTGACCAGTGGCCTGCCGCTCTCGTTAAACATTAAAACAAGAGACAAGCATTAATGAATTATCGCGTTTTGAAACCCGCTGCCGCAGCGCTGCTGCTGGCATCCTCCCTCTCCTCGTGCGCCGGCTACCACACCTGGAAAGGCATCAGCTACATGATGGACGAGGATAAGGCTCTGACGGCGGAAACGGCAAAGTATCGTCAGGGAGAGTGGAAAAAATCAGCGGCGACTGACGCGGAAGCCGCGCAGGTGCAGACCCAGTTCCGGCGCGGCTACCTGAAGGACGTGGCGAAGCTGTTCGATAAGTTTGGCGCCTCTGACGCCGTGACCTCGGCGATTGCCGATGCTAAGGGCGATGTGAATATCAAATTTGGCAAGACCTGGCGCTATAGCCAGGGCGACAGCCGCTACTACTGCTCGACCTTCCTGGTGCTGGATCAGGACGGTCAGAACCGGGCGAAGAACGTGGTTACGCCATTCTTTGTCGAATCCGACCGCGATCCAAATATGGCCAACACCACCGCGACGCTGGTGAAACCGCTCTGCCATTAAATCTGCTCCGGCGATGCGTCAGCCGCATCGCCGCTTTATCCCTTAGGCCCTGTCGACGCACATAATCACCGGCGAATACATGCCGCCAATGCTGTAGGTGTTGGCGTTGACTCTGCGCACTACGTAGCTGTCGGTGGTGCCCGGCTTGCCGCTAATATTCCGCTCAATCAGCGCATCCGGCGTGTCGTCCCGCTGGGCGCGGTGCTGCGACGTCGTGGTCAGGGCATAAATGCCTTTTTCATCCTTTGAACGATAGCGAAAGCGGATTTCGCGAGCGACGGTGGTCTTATTATCTGCCTCACTGGCGCTGCCAATCAGCCAGATATAGCCCGTTTCATCGGCTCTGAAGCGCACCAGCACCGTGCCCTCAAAAGTAAATCCCCGGCTGTCGGCCTCGCTATGGCGATGCATTGCCAGCGTCGATTCGCATAAAAAATCGAGCGTCGGCCGCTGATAATGTTGCCGGATGGACCAGAGCGTCCAGCCCGCCAGCAGGATATTGACGGCGAGCAGCGCGAGCACGATTTTCTTCACGGTTATGTTCATCTTAGTTGTTATAGCTGCTGTGGCATTTGGCATAGCGGCCGTCGGCCGCCGGGTAGCAAACGGCAATAAACGGGATCTGCGTTGCCTGCTGCTCGGGCGTTTCCAGCAGGCGGTAAAAAATAGCGCTGCCGGCCGGGCAGGGAAGCGCCGCGCGCTTCATCTGCGCCGCAATCATGCGCAGGTTCTCCTGGCCGCTGCTCTGGCTGGAGCGGTAGAAGCTGTACGCCGGGCAGCCGCCTATTTCGCCGGTCAGATAGCGCGCTTCGTAAAGCGGCGTATCCGGTAACGCGTAGCGGTATGCCGCGTAGCCGAGGTTTGCCACCGTCAGCAGGGCGAGCAGGAGAAGCAGGATGCGGTTTTTGCGGGCGGCGGGCGAGCGGCGGGCGGCGGGCGCAGGCGCTACCTCGACGCCGGCGTCGTGGGCTGCGGGTTGCTGCGGCAGCGGGCGGGGAAGCTGAACAGGTCCGGCGGTAACCTCCAGCTCCGGGCTGAACATAAAGCCGACTCTGGGCACCGTGACGATTGCCATCTCTTCGACGCCAAGATCGGTAAAGTTGCGCCGCAGCATGCTGATGTACTGATTCAGGCTGTTATTCGATGACTTAAGCCCGTAATTATCCCAGACGTGCTCCAGCAGCTCTTCGCGCGCAAGCACGCTGCCCTGATGGGCAATAAGAAGCTGCAGCAGGCGGTTTGCCGTCGGCGTCAGCGAGATTTCGCCCGCGGACTCCTGATGGCTCTCGTCGGTGAGCGTCAGGCTGCCGTCGTCGGGGTTATAGATGACCGTTCGATTGATGCAATAGACCACGAAGATACCAGACAGTCAGTGTGTATTTGTCTGAAGTATAATCGCCGCCGTCAAAAGCTATCAACAATAATGCCGTCGGCAGAACGTTTATTTTCAGAAGAAAATATCGTGGGTTTGCCTTTGGTGACAATATGTTTGTCATCAGTGACCGGGGAAGCCGCAGCGGCGGAACTCACCGCTGCGGCGCCGGGTTTACAGAATCGTTTTAACGCTGTCGGCAAGCGGCGTCGTCGGGCGGCCAATCAGCCGGCTAAGGGTTTTGCTGTCGTCAAACAGGCCGCCTTTCGACGCCCCGATGTCCGAGTCGGCCAGCATGTCGGCCAGGCCGTCGGGCAGGCCGACGCTCTTCAGCGCGGCGGCAAAATCGGCTTCGCTCATGTTCTGATAGGCCACGCTTTTGCCCGTTTGCTTACTCAGTTCGGCGGCCAGCTCGCTCAGGGTCCAGGCGCTGTCGGCGGCCAGTTCGTAGACCTTGCCCGCGTGCCCCTCTTCGCTTATCACGCGTGCCGCCGCCGCTGCATAGTCGGCGCGCGGCGCGGCGGAGATTTTGCCGTTACCGGCGGCGCCAATGAAGATCCCGTGCTCAATTGCCGGCGGTGCGCTGGCGAGGTAGTTTTCGACATACCAGCCGTTGCGCAGCAGGGCGTAAGGGATCCCGGCTTCGGCGAGCATTTTTTCAGTTTCCACGTGCTCAACGTGCAGGCCCAGCGGCGAGCTGTCGGCGTGCAGCAGACTGGTGTAGGCGATGAATTTCACTCCGGCCGCCTTTGCCGCATTGATGATATTGCGATGCTGGGCGGCGCGCTGGCCCATTTCGCTGCCGGAGATCAGCAGCAGCCTGTCAACGCCCCGCAGGGCGGCGGTCAGCGCGGCTTGATCCGCGTAATCGGCCTGGCGAACCTGAATGCCCTTATCGCTCAGGTCCTGCGCCTTCTGCGGGTTGCGGGCGATGGCCACCAGCTGGCCGGCCGGCTGCGTTTTCAATAGCGCTTCAATGACGAGGTGGCCCAGCTGTCCGGTAGCGCCGGTAATTGCGATCATCATGTTGCTCCTTAGTGTTTGCGGTAAGTTATGCTACGCTAGCACCTTAACTAACTTTTAGTAAGTACGTACACAAAGGTAAGTATGAAGAGAGCAAATCCGACAATCAGCGAGCAGATGCGCGACGGCAATCTCTTTGCCGAACAGTGCCCTTCCCGCGATGTGCTCAAACACGTGACCAGCCGCTGGGGCGTACTGATCCTGGTGGCCCTGCAGGCGGGCACGTTTCGCTTCAGCGATCTGCGGCGCAAAATGGGCGGCGTGAGCGAAAAGATGCTGGCCCAGTCGCTGCAGGCGCTGGAGGGTGACGGCTTTATCAACCGCGTCTCCCTCCCGGTGGTGCCTCCCCACGTGGAATATAGCCTGACGCCGCTCGGCCAGCAGGTCAGCGAAAAGGTGGTGGCCCTGGCGGACTGGATCGAGAGCAACCTGCCCACGGTGCTGGCGCACCGCGAGCAGCAAGAGGCGGAGCTATCGGGTTAAGTCCAGGCGGTAGACGGCAAAGCCGATATCGTCGGTGGCGACCTGCGTCATCGGATAGCGGGCGTGCGACTGAATAAAGGCCGCCGCTTTCGCCGAGGGTGACGTTTCGAAGCGGATATCCAGCGGCACGGAAGCCTTAATCGGCGCCAGGCGCCAGTTGTTGTCGGCGGCCGGATGGATGGCGCCGTGCCGTTTCGACTCGCTGGCGATCCACGCCGCCAGCACCGCGCGGTTCTCATCCGGCGAGGCAAACGCAATATGATCCTCGCCGGTGCCGGCGAACTTGCCGCCGTAGGCGCGGTAGTTATTGGTGGCGACGAGGAAGGTGGCGTTAGGATCGAGGGGTTTGCCCCGATACGTCAGGTGCGTAATGCGCTCCGATTGCGGATTGAGGCTCTGGCACTCGCCGTCGTAGCGCGGCGGCCGGGTGACGTCAATCTGATAGCTGACGCCGTCAATGACGTCGAAATTATAGGTGCGGAAGCTCTCCCAGTTGATAAGCGGCTGCGGCCTGCTGCTGGTGGGATCTATCTGGTTAAACTGCCCGGCGGAGCACTCCAGCCACTCTTTGACCTCTTTGCCGCTGGCCTTCACCACGATAAGCGTATTCGGATAGAGGTAGAGATCGGAGGCATTGCGGAAGGTGAGCTGACCCTTTTCCACTTCAACGAAACTTGCCGGATCGTTCTTGCGCCCGCCCACTTTGAACGGCGCGGCGGCGGAGAGCACCGGCAGCGTTGCCAGATCGGGATCGCCCTGAATGTAATGCTCTACGTAGGCCTTCTGCGCCATATTCACCACCTGGACGGTCGGATCGTCCTGCACCAGCGCCAGGTAGCTGTACATATTGTCGGAGGATTTGCCCACCGGCTTGCTGACGAAAGCGCGGGTGGCATCGTGATCGGCCTTCAGCACGCTGACCAGCTTCGCATCCTCCGCCGCCAGCGATTTCTTCGCCACGCTGTCGTAAATCGGCCGCGCCCCGGCTCTGGCCCGGCTGACCTGCCACTTGCCGGCATCGTTGTTCAGTACCAGATCCACCACGCCGAGATGATCGCCCCACATGCCGGGCATCACCGCCGGAACGCCGTTGAGAAGCCCTTTCTCAATGTCGGCGCCTTTAATCGCCGCGAAGTCCTTCGACGGGAAGACCGCGTGGGCGTGGCCGAACAGGATGGCATCCACGCCGGGCACCTGGCTTAAGTAGTAGACCGAGTTTTCGGCCATCGCGTGGTAAGGATCGGCAGAGAGTCCGGAGTGAGCAATTACTATCACCAGATCGGCACCTGCAGCGCGCATTTGCGGCACGTATCGGCGGGCGGTTTCGGTAATATCGTTGACGGTCACCTTGCCGCTGAGGTTGGCCTTATCCCAAGTCATTATCTGCGGCGGTACGAAACCGATATAGCCTATTTTCAGCGTCTGCGCCCTGCCGTCGCTGTCGATAACCCGCGTCTCTTTGAGAAGATAGGGCGTGAACAGCGGCTTACCGGTTTTAACATCAACAATGTTAGCGTTTACGTAGGGAAAACGGGCGCCGCTTATTGCCTTGTGCAGATAGTCCAGGCCGTAGTTGAACTCGTGATTGCCGAGATTGCCCACCGCATAATCCAGGGTATTCATCGCCTTATAAACCGGATGCACATCGCCCGCCTTCAGCCCCTTTGCCGCCATATAATCGCCCAGCGGGCTGCCCTGAATCACGTCGCCGTTATCCACCAGCACGCTGTTTTTGACCTCTGCGCGGGCGGCATTAATCAGGCTGGCGGTACGCACCAGGCCGAATTTCTCCGTGGCCGCATCCTTGTAGTAGTCAAAGTCCATCATGTTGCTGTGCAGGTCGGAGGTTTCCATAATCCGCAGATCGACCGTGGCGGCCTGCGCGCCGGCCGCCACCAGCGCGGCAAGCAGCGTTGCGCTAAACTTAATCATCAGAGGGATCCTTTCGTTGATCGTGTTCACAAAAGAAAAGAGGATGTGCATCCTGTTGCTAAAGAATTGTGAAGCTTGCCAGAAAGAGCGGGCCCGAAACCGGGAGTGCTTCACAGATAGCGCAGAAAGCGACAATAGGATATAAATAAAACAACAGGTTAAGAGCCACTGCCATTAAACGAGGTGGAACATGCTAGAACAAATATGTCAGCTTGCGCGACAGGCCGGAGACGCCATCATGCAGGTTTACGACGGCCACAGGCCGATGGACGTGGTCAGTAAGGCCGACGATTCGCCGGTGACGGCTGCCGATATTGCCGCCCACAGAGTCATTGCCCAGGGGCTGCAGGCGCTGGCCCCCGATATTCCTTTACTGTCGGAAGAGGATCCGCCCCGCTGGGACGTGCGCCAGCACTGGCAGCGCTACTGGCTGGTGGACCCGCTCGACGGCACCAAAGAATTTATCAAGCGCAACGGCGAGTTTACCGTCAATATCGCGCTGATTGAAAACGGCAGGCCGGTGCTGGGCGTGGTCTATGCCCCGGTGATGAAGGTGATGTACAGCGCGGCCGAAGGCAAGGCCTGGAAAGAGGAGTGCGGCGTCCGCAAGCAGATTCAGGTGCGCGAAGCGCGGCCGCCGCGGGTGGTGATCAGCCGCTCGCACATCGACGGCGAGCTGGAAGAGTACCTGCAGCAGTTGGGCGAACACCAGACCACCTCGATAGGCTCTTCGCTCAAGTTCTGCCTGGTGGCGGAGGGGGAAGCGCAGCTCTATCCGCGCTTCGGACCGACGAACGTCTGGGATACCGCCGCCGGACATGCCGTTGCGGTCGCCGCCGGGGCGCAGGTACACGACTGGCAGGGTAAAACGCTGGACTACACGCCCCGCGAGTCGTTCCTCAACCCCGGCTTCCGGGTCTCCCTCTACTGACCGAGCAGCTTATGCAGCAGGGCGATGACCTGCTGCACCTCCTGGGGAGTGAGGCTGCCATCTTTCACCCACTGTACGCGGCCCGCTTTATCCAGCACGATGACCGCTGAGCCTTTTTCTTCCAGCTGCCATGACTGGCGCACCAGCCCGTCGCTGTCGACGATAAACTGCGACCACGGATAGAGCTTCTTATTGCTCTCAATGCTGCTGCGCACAAACATGCTGGTGCCGGGAATGGCGTCATCAGTATTGACGATGGTGGTGGTCTGATACTTATCGTGGGGCAGATTGGCCGACTTGATCGCCTCCACCAGCGTCGCGTTCTTCTCCTTCGCCGACGTCCGGCCGGCAATATGCTGCACAACTCTCACTTTTCCGGCGAGCTGCGCGCTGTTCCATTTTTTATAGCTAAACTCATCGTTATTGAGCATGAGCTCGCCGCGATCGGCAACGCCTACCGGCGGCACGCGCTGGCCGGTTTCAATGTTATGGGCAGAAGCCATCATCGGCATGAGCAGGCAGGTGATTGCCATCAGCTTACGTAGGGTCATGGTTTTTCCTTATTTTATGCAGGTGATCCGACCACTTGGTGAGATGCTTTAATCATACGTGCGAACCCTGACCTTTTCCCGCAATGAGGATGCCACTTTGCGGGCGAGCGCACATCCCGGAGACAAAACGGCGCCTTATACTGCGTGGCTCCCATTTCTGAAGAGAAAATTCTTACTTATTGTCATCAGAAAGTAAAAAAACTTATATAGGCTGGGTGTCCTCAACGAAGTGGTCTATAGTTTCAGAGCATTAATTTGCGCCCCGTAACGCTGGACCGAGTGTGGTACCGCAGGAGCGTAAGACTTAGCAGGAGACAACAATGAAAATTTTCCAAAAGTACAACCCGCTTCAGGTGGCGAAGTACGTAAAGATCCTGTTCCGTGGACGGTTGTATATCAAGGACGTAGGCGCTTTCGAGTTTGATAAGGGCAAGATCCTTATCCCGAAAGTGAAGGACAAGCAGCATCTCTCTGTGATGTCCGAAGTCAATCGTCAGGTTATGCGTCTGCAAACAGAGATGGCATAACCAGTAAGTACCGTGCTATGCAGTGATATGAAGTAAAAACGGCTCCCGGTGGGAGTTATGCCAGTCAGCGCGATCGCTGACTGGCTGTTTTAAACCCGCTGTAAAGGCGGCTCATTCGCCGTGGTGACCGCGCTTGTTGTCCTGACCCTGATGATTCAATATCCTGGCCATATCTTCCATAGAGCGCTCAGCTGCTCTCTTGTTTGTCGCCTTCATCTGCTCGCTAACATTCGCGCCAAACGCTTCAAACAGCGAAGGTTCTGAACAATACTTAGTCTCAGTCGCCATATGTGCCCCCTCTCTTGAGACGTCATTATAAAGTGATGTGGCTCAGATCGCTAACGTCCCTGTAGGGACAGTCGTGGGAATCAGGCCAGGATGCCAGGGTTACGTCGGGTTTATAATCAACCACAAATTTATGCGGGTTTTGCGGCGAAGGTCTACGCTGATAAACGTTGAGTGTTATATTATCTTTATATTTTTCAATCATATACTCAATGGTTTTTCGACTTTTGAAAAAGTTTTGCTTAAGTATATCCAGAGGAACCTTTCGCGCTCGCAATTTCGCATAGCGCCATGCGAGTTCTGGGTCAAAATAGACGTAATTAATCATTACCCTATAGCCAGCGCTCAGCGCCCGCTGAACGTTTCTTTCAGCTATGTCCCTGCTGGCAAACGTTGAATCCATGACTATCTGATATCCGTCCCGAAGGGCATAGCGATACATGAGTTCAACCATCTGCGATGCCGGTTTCTGATATGCCGCAGCGTTTGCTTCATTGTAGTAGGGAAACCACCAGCGAAAGTCGTCGGCATCAATGCGAACGATGTTGGTGATTCTGTTTTCCTCAATCAGCAGGTCCAGTAATTCCGTTTTACCGGCCGCGGGCGAGCCCGCCATAAACAGAACATCCTGCGACGTAACTCTCTTATTTTGAGTTAAATATTGATAGAGAGAGGGCCTGATACTGCGGCTGAAAGCCGGTAAAACAGCAACGAGTTCCTTGTCCATAATAGCTTCCATATTTGCCTGAGAACCTGAGGCATTTTGCGCGTGTTATGGACAATTTTAGCGAGTTGAGGAACGTTTAGTCTTATGATTTATATAAAAAATCCGGAAACGGTCAACCGCTCCCGGATAATCACAATAGGCGGCGAACTCTGTGAGTTAGTCGCCTCTATTTAATAGCGCAGTCGCTATGCCGCGCCCTTCTCTTTATTTTCCGCATCCGGCAGCGTCGGCGTGAGCGCCGCCGGCTTGTTATCGATGCGGGTCACCAGCAGCTGGTCGATGCGGTAGTTGTCGATATCCACCACCTCGAACTTATAGCCGGCAAACTTGACGGCGTCGGTGCGCTTGGGGATTTTGCGCAGCATATACATCATAAAGCCGCCGATCGTTTCGTAGTTGCCGGACTGCGGGAATTCGTCGATATCCAGCACCCGCATTACGTCGTCGATAGGCGTGCCGCCGTCCACCAGCCACGAGTTCTCGTCGCGGGCGACGATCTGCTCTTCCAGGCCCTGACCGACCAGATCGCCCATCAGGGTGGTCATCACGTCGTTAAGGGTGATGATACCCACCACCAGAGCGTACTCGTTCATGATCACCGCGAAGTCTTCGCCGGCGGTTTTGAAGCTTTCCAGCGCTTCGGAGAGCGTCAGGGTATCCGGCACGATCAGCGTATTGCGAATCATCACGCCGCTGTTTAGCGCCAGGCTCTGATTCGCCAGCACGCGGTTGAGCAGGTCCTTGGAGTCGACGTAGCCGATGATATGGTCAATATCTTCATTGCAGACCAGGAACTTGGAGTGCGGGTGCTCCGCCACCTTGCTCTTCAGGCTCTCCTCATCTTCGTGCAGATCGAACCAGATGATGTTTTCGCGCGAGGTCATGGAGGAGGGAACGGTGCGCGATTCCAGCTCGAACACGTTCTCGATCAGCTCATGCTCCTGCTTGCGCAGTACGCCCGCCAGCGCTCCGGCTTCTACCACCGCATAAATATCGTCAGAGGTGATGTCGTCCTTACGCACCATCGGCAGCTTGAACAGGCGGAAAATCATGTTCGCCAGGCCGTTGAAGAACCAGACCAGCGGACGGAACACCAGCAGACAGAAGCGCATCGGGTTGATGATGCGCAAAGCGACGGCTTCGGGCGCAATCATACCGATGCGTTTCGGCGTCAGGTCGGCAATCAGGATAAACAGGCCGGTGACCAGCGCGAAAGAGAGGATAAAGCTCATCTGCTCTGCCAGTTCGGCGGGCAGATAATTACTCAGCAGGCTATAGAAGGCCGGGGAGAAAGCCGCATCGCCGACGATACCGCCAAGAATGGCCACGGCGTTCAGGCCAATCTGCACCACGGTAAAGAACATGCCGGGATTTTCCTGCATCTTCAGGACTTTTTGTGCATTCTCGTTGCCTTCATCGGCGAGCAGTTTCAGTTTAATTTTGCGTGAAGCCGCGAGCGAGATCTCAGACATTGAGAAGAAGGCACTGATACCAATGAGACAAAGTATTACTAAAATACTGTTTAACATATCTTATCCAGCCGCTGAGGCCAGATCCTCGGAAGGGAAGTTAATGATTGTTGTGTGCGTGGAACGACGCTAAAACCGACCCGAAGGCAGTGGATCGGCGATTTCGCTGATGAGTATAGCAGCAGTGCAGGGGGAGTGGCTACAGGGTGTAGAGGGATGAGGAGACACATCAGGTCTATAAGGTGATCAGCGCTCGCCTGCGGGCATGCTGCTGGTTCGTAAGGTGTTCAGTACACCTCTTGCACCCATCTGGATGAAAAAATGAATTATCTCGGCGCGCTCTTCATCAGAGAGAGCGTTAAAGACCACGGCCCAGGCGGCGGCCAGTCTATCATCGCTATGCGCTGGCAAAGGTGCGGCTTCAGCAGGGAGCGATCCGCTGGCTGGAAGCGAGCGTTGGTCTGATACACTTCCTTTCGCCAGCCACTCAATAGAGACATTTTCAATCCTGGCGATCTTTAACACCACGTTAAGGGAGGGTTCTGTTCCCCGGGTTAGGTAATTATTGAGTGTCGAGAAGGCCAGCCCCCACTCTTTTGCGGTAGAGCGTACGGTGCGTTTGCCAATGAGTTGCCGTAAACGTGATGCAATCGTCTCTTTTTGCTCTATGTCACAGGAACCGCTGCGATCTTCAGTGACAGTCATACATAGATTTCCTCTAATGCATTGATTCGTATATGTTATTATTGTCTGACTCAGCGCGTGAGCAGGGGAGAAAAATTTTCTTTACTTGATCTCAATGTAGATCAATAATCTTTCCATATTGAGATCACCCTGATTGTCACTGATGAGTGATGTTCGAGATTAATCGAAGTTGTAAGAGAAATGAAGTATACCGCGTAGGCGAGACGCGGAGTGGTTTTAATTGCGCCGGTCGCAGTGTCGCTATGCTTCGTAGTTGTCCTGCGGCATCTTAGATTATTATCCGGGCATCCTGCATTTTTAGGATCTCTCCAGTAACAATAGGGACCCCTTTGCTGTTTAATCTACGCCTGTGCACATTGGGTTAGCGTTTTCTGTTTGAACGGATGAGAGAGGAGAAAAGATCATGAGAAATTTAGTGGTGCTGCGTCATTTCTCCGACGCTGGGATTCGTTTGCTGCGCAATCGCCGTTTGCTTATGCAGTAAAAAACAATTTTGTCAAAGAGGATTTTTGGGAGCAGCGTGTGACATGTTAACGTTATTGATACTGAGTCGATACAATAATTTTGTGAGATGATGGCTCATCCAATCCTGTTCTCATGATGTGTAGGAATTTGGGGCGCAACCCAATAACTACACCCCGACATTTGGCTGAAAATAATGGCATCATCTTATGATTAGTAAATAGGTTACAATAAATGAGTTCAAAATGGTAATGATGAAGATAATAAGCTGAAAAATATTTCTCGTAATAATCGGGAAATCTCGTAGCTTCGCAATAACTGTTTTCTTAAAGCTACAGTTGTTACTGTGAGAATGAAGATAAGTCTCCCTTTTTAGTGCATCAGAATATGCGTTGCATAATTTATAACCTTGATGATGATGCGATATGATCTTTATATTAATATCTATTTTCGCTAAATCTTTTCTCAAGAGATAGATCTGTTGTGTTAAAGATGAGTTATAAAGTGAGGTATCAGTATTGCCCCATACTACCTCTATTATTTCTACTCGTGGGACAAATTTGTTTTTGTTAGTGAGTAATAGCTTTAGTATCTCCTGGCGGATCCCTGTAATCGACAATAGTTCACATCCATTGTGAGTAATACTCCCATCTTCTGCCTTAAATGAATAACCCACATCAAGCTCCATGTAGTCCCCCATTATTACTAACGCTGCTAGCTTACCTTTTCAAAATATAATAACTGTAAAATATATTAAAATCTAATGGTAAAAACTAATATTGAAATTATTAGTGGCTAAATTAATATAGATCACAATATAAGCTGCGGCAGAGGGTATCTATATAATATAATAATAAACATGGCGTAAAGAATGATGTGTCGATGTAGGGTTGCTTAATAGTTTTGGTGTCTGTTCGCCGTTAGTTCTATGGGGAGATACAGCTGTTGCGTAACTCCGGCACAGGAGCAAATTTTCAAAATGCGTACTGGGGTGAATGAATACATATTTGTCAAATGATGCTTTTTAACTGCTTCATGTTTACAGCTAATTAATAAATATCACGCCATCTAACTCCCCGGAACATAGCCAGTAAAATAGTTCAATGTTTGAACCGAGGTCCAGCTTACGCATTGCATTTTTCTTATGAAAACTGATCGTCTTGGGGCTGAGTGATAAAATTTCCGATATCTTCTGCTGGGTCAGGCCGACAGAAAGATACCGCAAAATCTCAATCTCACTTTTAGTCAATGCTGAGTGCTGCAGAGAAGCGCCAATTTCATATCTTGTACTTTTATTTTTTTCTTTCATATTTATTATCTTTTTAGCAGTTAACAGGAGTTCAGAAGGGCGGATCCTTTTATCGACATAAACAATTCTGTTCTTATGCACATGGCTGGACATGTTTTTTTCCAGAGATTTTTCATGGAAAATAATAATAGCGGACACCCGCATGATGTGGTAGCGCATTTTGGGTGTTAGATTTAGCAATGATTGCTTGTCGCAAATAACGAGTAAGGGCATGCTTTCTGGATCGCTTTCAATCGATACAAGCGTTTTAAAATGCCTGGAAAGTAGGTTTTTCACACCAACCTCCAGGAATTTATCGCTGAAAAGCGCATATATGTATGCCGATAAATGTGAAGTCTGGTCTATCGTCTTGTCTATTAACATAGGTTTATTCATTGATAGGGGGGATGGTCCATGCAGGATCATCCTACCCACGTGTTATCGGATAATAGTCAAAAAATATTTTACTATAATTGCATTAGTTATAATATTTTATTGTGGTTGATTAAGTTCTTTTGCACTTATATTCTATAGAAGTTGTTTTTGTTAGATTAAATTAATTTTGTTCTATAAGACTCTTCTTGTATTTTAACGTAGTCTGCTAAAAAAAACGTTATATGCAAATATTTGTATTTTATGTGGCGTGTTGCTTCTGGATTAGATGAGTTTGTGTTTTTTTACATGCCAAATACATGTCAGTGCGTATTTCTACACACCATATAAACAGGATGTTTACTAAATTTATGCTGGCCTCATCACCCGGCAGATTTAGGGTATGAAATTACATTTTCATACCCTGGAGAGATAAGCACCGGCAACTATTTCTAGCGGGTTAGGCATAGTGCCATCAGTGTGCTGCGCATAATTATTATGCTAACGTGACAATTTTGTTACTCTGTAGCAGTAATTCAGGGAATAAATGATAATGTGACGAACCATCAGACAAATCAATAACAGTAGCTTCACAAGAACCGTAAAGAATGACCTGAGATGACCAGAAGGTGGTGTCTCCGTTGCTGCTATTCCACGGAGAGCCATATTTAGACATGTCCCCCCACTCATTATAAACGCTTAACAGGTCGGGAATACTCAACAGATTTTTTTGAATGATTTCATCATAAATTAGTTCAGCCCAACCGACATTATATTTAAAATCTTTATAGAATTTCGCGATTGAAAATTGAAAGCTTGCAATTTCTCCGGTTTCTTTATCGGTCACGCGAATCACGCACGGTGTGCTGTACAGTGGGCTGGTAATGGTAACGCTGGCTTGTCCATCAGGAAGTGAGGAAACGGACACGGAATTCGCGCCGCTGATAACTTCCCATGCAAAATTCTGACTTCCCCCGACGGTTTTTAAAATAAAGGTAGCGCCCTCCCAGGCCGTTGAGGGTTGACCAGCAGCAAACTTTTTATTCACGTTGTAAGCATCGGTAATCACAACTTTATCGAAGTTTTCCTTGAAAGTGACAATTTGTGATACCGAAGTATTGTCTTCGAGATGCGCTGATACGATCACATGCTCAGCGGTATCATCGAGAATCGAGACGATAGCCTTGCCCTGCTGATCTGTTTTTGCCGTTGTTGTGGATGTTTTTGAGTCCTGAAACCAGGCATGTTGCGTCACATCAAATGACAGGGGAATATCCCTTTCCGCCGCACCGGTACCGTCATTCGTGACCGTGGCCATGACAGTATTAGCTTTACCGCTGCCGGAAATACTATTATCCACCATAACATCCAGCATTAGCCGATGCGTACCTGAACTTATTTTTTCGAAAGTGAGCGCGGTGTGCTGACTCAACCCCGAATTGTTTAATGAAGAACAATACAGGGTTATCGTTTCTGCAACTGTATCGACAATGTTTACCTTAAAGGTGCCTGATGAATCGGTTTGAACATTCACTTCCTGGCGACCGTTGAGGTCGAAAAATGCGGTTTGCGTACCTCTGATGATAAAGTTTAATGGGGTTTCAGAAACGGGACTCCCATTCGCTGTTACCGTCGCCACTGCTGCGTTCGGGCTTTTGCCATCTGCCTCAGTGTGATCGATGAGTGTTTCAAGCTTCAGCGTATCTGGCGCAGGCGTCGGTGAGATAAAGGTGGCTGTTTTTTTGTCGTAGAGAGAGGCATCATCTGCAATGGAGGCAAACACCTGTACTTTTTCTGCTGATGCATCCGTTAAGCCCAGCGAAGCGATTCCTGAGTTTTTCGTCTTCACTGTGGCCTGGTTGCGGCCATTCACAAACAGCGCGTTACCGCTTACGGTAAGATCTACGCTGATACCGTCAATACCGGTATTCGCGGAAGAAACAACTATTGCTGCCATATTAGTATCCTGGCCATCGGCAGCTGCATTATCTTTGGTAATCGTTAGCTGGACATTATCGGGTGTTGCCGAACCGCTGCCGCCTAAATTGACGGTAAAAAAGAGCGCTTCTGAATTCGTTACCTGCAGATTTTCATCTGTCCTGATGTAAGCAGCTTTGACATTATTACCATTTGTGATTAATTTTTCAGGTACCGGGAAGGCCATTTTTTTTAATGAAATATCATTTTCCGATACAACTCTAGAATCAAAAACATTCCCTCCCCAGATAACGTTTAGCGTGTCTCCCGGCTTATATCCTAAGTTATTGTCTACCGTTACGGATAATGTAACGCCTTTATTAGTGTTCAGTGTGCCGTTGATGATTTTATCAATAACAGGCGCAGGTAATGAGATAATGCTGCTCTTCTGCATGTTTTTTTCCTCTTAAGTTAAAACATTATGAATAACGCATGTTGCGGATCTACTGTATTTTTACTTTATTGAGGTAATAATGACTGGAGTCCCATTTTTATACGATGTGAGATAATGGCTGGCATATCTCATGGATACGATAAAAATTCATCCTCATACGCTTTGATATTTATTTGATTGATATTTTTTATTTTTGAGTTTTATGATGAATCATAAAATCTAAAAAATAAAACCATGAATTCATTCACAATATTTTTCTTTGGTTATTTCATTATGGTGCTGGAAGTTAACCCGTAAGTGATAAAATAGCAGAGGTAGGGCCTGGATATATGAGTTCGAAAGATTTGAGTTTGTCGCCGCCGAGAATACCGGCGGCAGACGACGGCGTTATCGATAAAAATGATATTTCTTCCAGCAGTATTATCGCAATTATTGGCTACAGTGGGCGACGGCTTGGGGATTTTATTAAACTATATATCGATAACAACGAAGTCGGCAGTGCCGTTGCGCCTGATGATATCACGCTGCCGGTCATTATTCCTATAAAGTCAGCACTCCTGACCGACGGCAGTCATAGTGTTGGATATGATGCAACCGATCCGGCGGGAAATACGCGGTTTTCAGAAGATTTAAACGTCTATGTCGACCGCCTGCATGACGTAGAAAAGCTTACACCGCCGTCAGTCATTGGCGGTGATGACGGTTGCTTAAGTCAGAGCGAGATCACGTCTGCCGATGGCGCCGTCATCCGTATCCATCCCTCGGTTCGGCTAAATAACTTCCGGGGCGATATATTACATTTATTCTGGAAAGCATTCGATGCGGCGGGATTACCGCTCACTTCCGCATCCCGACAGTGGTCTTACACCATTGATGAGACACTGGCATCAGAGGGGGCGACATTCTTTATTACTCTGGATATTGTCAATCAGGCGCTGAATGGAAGGGTTTCTGTCTATTTCTATATTCAGACCGGCGCTGAAAGGCTCTATTCTGACGCCAGAATGGTCGCCATCGGCAATTGCGAGAGTGGCCGCTATACGATCGCGCTGGTCAGCGACAAAAGTGAGGTCATGGCGAATGACGCGGATTTTGCCACGCTCACCGCGACCGTTATAGATAGCGATAGTAAGCCGGTTTCGGCGCAGCACGTTCACTGGTCATCTGATTTAAATACGTTGAACAGGGATGACACATTCACCTCCGCTGACGGTACAACTAACAATACCCTGAAGGGAAGGCTGCCGGGTCTGACGACAGTGACCGCGACCATTGAGAATGGCGATGCGGCTGCGCTGAATATCAATTTTGTGAGCGGTGGCAATATGCTACCCGCGCCGGTGTTTTTACAGGCGACCGATAGCGAAATACGGCAGGCGGATATTATCGCTGATGGTGGCGTGCGTGTTCGCGTTGCCTATGAAGGAATGTCCACAGCCGACAGCATCACATTATTCTTCTCGGGGCAGGACAGTTCCGGTTCCACAGTTAATGGCACCGCCGATGAGCAAACCCATATCCTGACCGCAGCGGATGTCGCCCGCCGCGCTATTGATTTCGTCATCGCGGAAGAGAAAGCGGTGCGGGTCCGGAATGGAGGGCAGTTGAGCGCATTTTACCGCGTAGTGAATAGCGCGCAGACGCGTTTCTCGGGTACGGCAAAAGCGCAGTTAATCGTCGAGGCCGCGGAAAATTTGCTTGGCTTTTTTGCGACAGCCGCCCCTGTGTACGACAGAGATCATTTAGGTATTTCATCCTATAACTATGCAAAAGTTGTCGGACAGCCGGGGATACGCGTATCAATATCCTGCTCAAGCAATGCAGTCGTGGTTGAGTCGAACTCTCCAACATGGGACTCGCAGCTTGATGACCGCGGCATACTCTATTTTAGAGTTCGCGCAGCTGAAGCCGCCACTGCAACGATTAATATCTATCAGAAAGAACATCCGGCTAATTCATTTACCGGTACGATGCAGTTTAATAACTATTACGTGGGCGAGAACGCCATTTACGCTTATGGTTATACCACCGGTGCCGTTGCTGATAACTATATGCCGTGTTCGCTATACTTTGTCGGTACTGATGACATCACAGAACTTCGCCTCTGGCTGCCTGAAAATAACGCCGAAATTGTCGGCTTTGACAACCCGGCAATTATCCCGCTGAACACATTCGGTGCAGTTGCTGTTGATATTATATCTTCATTTGCAGGAAATGTTCCCGTGCAGATATCTGCGCCCCAATCTCCGGAAAGTCATATGCGCATTGAGCTGGAATTTTTAGCGGCGGACTTCGCTGGCTACATGAGTGGAAAATGTAAAACGATTTAAAAATTGAAAGGATATTTTATGGCTTATGTAATGAAATTAACGACTACGTCAGGCGCAAAAGCGGACGGTGTTGAGAAAAATAGTGCCACGGCCATTCTGACGGATAATAACGCCTACGTGCCTAATGTAATGCTCACCTTTACGCTTAGCGATCACGCGCTCTTTGATAATGGTAAGAATATTAAAACGGTTGCCACCAGTGCGTTAGGTAGCGCAAAGGTTGTTTTTTCTGATCCTGTTGCTGAAACGATAACCGTGACGGCCATTGATGCCGTTCACGAACTGACGCAATCTGCCGAATCAACCTTTGTTGATGCCGGAACCGGCGCTGACGATTATTACATTACGCTTACCGCCGATAGCGGCGCGGCGCCCGGTGATGCGCAGGGCAATCGCGTGTCGGCCGTGCTGTCAAAACAGGATCACTCTCCCGTTGCCGGCGCACAGCTTAACTTTTCGACCAGCGGCTCAGCCTTGTTTAAGGCGAATCTCAGCAATACCCTGACGGCACTGACGGACGCGTCCGGTAATATCGAGACGGTACTCATTGATGCGGTGGCAGAATCCGTGGACATTGATGCCCGCTTTTTCTCCGGCGACGGCGAACTGCTGGCGACGGCGATGACCCGCACCCGCTTCGGCAGCGCCTACAGTGCAGATGTCTTCGTGCCCGATAGCGTGATGATAGGCCGGGACCGGACTTTCATTATTTTTGGCTTAATTAATGGCGTTCAGGCCACCCACGTGGAGCAGTGCGTCAGTAATTTTCACATTACCTCCTCAGAGGGGCTACTGGAGATGTATAACAATGCCGGGACCTTTTCCGGTACGGAATACAGCGGTAAAGGGTTTGGCGATAATGAAAATAATTTAGTTCTGAACCTCCGCGCATTATCGCCTGGCGATGCCACGCTCTCAGTACAGGTCGATTTTATCGACGGTACCCGATTTATCAAAGATTATACTATTTCGCTAATCGATCCGTCGCAGTCTGTGGATTGTCAAAATGAAAACACATTTATTGAAAAATTTGACAGGTTCAGCTTTACGAAAGGGGCGGTTTTCAAAATAAAATATGCTAAGAATGACGCTGTAAAAATTTATATCCCAGAGGAGGGGATGGTATTTGACTCGGTCACCGGCACAGTGGTCTCTGAGCAGACGGGAATGACGATGGTGGCTGATTACATTACCATCAGGTATGTGGGCGAATACAACTACATGATCCTTCGAGCAAATATTGACGGCAGGTTAGAGCCCGGTAAGCACTATTATTCAAGGGTTTACTTCACTGTTGACGGAAAAAGCACTCTGACCCTCTCGGCTAACGACCTGACTGCCAGAGATAAGTATCCCTGGACAGAAATGTTAACCCCTTTGATAGGTGTCCCGATGCTGGATAATGGCGGCCCGGGGGATTTGCCGGTTGAGTTTCATCCCCGCGCCAGCTATCAGAAGGCGCTGGATGAACTTTACGAGGAGATTGCCGAAAATCACCGGCAGGCGTATCTCTCAAGGATTGCCCATCCGACCGCAGAGCAGCGCGCGGCAATCTCAACCCTGGCTCAGAGGGTCGTCGCCAAATACAAAAATATGTTTGAGGCGACTCCCGTTGATATTCAGGATCGCGACGAGCAGTTATGCTCGCTTGAGCAGCAGGTGAGGGGATATTGTGACAAGGTAGAAAGCGGCGATTTCCCCGATCCGGATTTGGCTATGTATGACAACCAGTTTAAAGCCTTCCCAAGGCCGGATACCGCGCGCTTTATTTATGATGATGATATCTTTGCCTACTGGCGGGTTGGTGGATGTAACCCTCTGGCGCTTTACCGCGTCAATTCGCTTCCGGATAATTTTCCGCTGACTGCGGAACAGTACCGCCTGGTCATGGGCGATGGGGATACGCTGGAGCAGGCGCTGCGCGAAAACCGGATTTATATGGTCAACTACAGCAATCTTGACGGCGCGGTCGCCGAAGACGGCTATACGAAAGTAGAGAGCGGCAGCAGCCCCGAACCCATCGTCGGCTACTCCTATCTGGCGATGGGATTATTTAGCGTCTCGAAAGTGACAAAAAGGCTTAAGCCTGTGGCAATTCAATGTGGGCAGGATCCGAATGATGCTGAACCTAATCCGCTGTTTCTGGCCATTGATGATGAAGCGCATAGATGGGGGTGGCAGCAGGCTAAAATGGTCATCCAGGCTGCCGATAAAACCCTGCATCAGCTCTCCAGTCATCTGGGACTTACTCACCTTTTAATTGAAGCTTTTGCGCTGGCGACCTACCGTAATCTGAAAAAAGGCCATCCTGTCTATGACCTGTTGATCTCACACTTTGAAGGGACGAACAGGATCAACCATAACGCCACGCTGCAGATTTTAGGCCCTAACCAATTTGTCGATAGCCTGATGGCGGCCCCGTTAGGCAAACTCGCGCAAAAAGCCATAGATATACGCCTGCGATTTAACTTCTATGATAATTTTTTGCCCGTTGAGCTAAAAAGGCGCGGCGTCGATGATGTTCACGCGCTGCCGGAATATCCCTATCGGGATGACGGCTTGCTTATCTGGAACGCTATTCAGCGTTGGGTGAACGGCTATATCGATTATTTTTACGACGAGTCCATTGCCGGTGACGGTGATCTCATGGCGTGGATTGACGATCTGGTTGAAAATGGCCGAATCAACGGCTTTAAAAGAATAACCCGCCGCGCGGAGTTAGCCGATGTACTGACCATGGTCATTTATACCTGTTCTGCCCGCCATGCGGCGGTTAACTTTGCCCAGCACGACTGGATGATGTATTCCCCCGCGATGAGCGGCACGCTGGCTGGAAAAAAACCGACATCTGTAGATGGGCAGGAAAAAGAGGGGTGGTTAGCCATGCTGCCCGGATTTACGCGTTCAATGTCCCGGCTGGATATTTATACGCTGCTCGGGAGGCTGCATAACGGTTATTTAGGTGAATATGTTATGCCCGACGGCGAACCTATCTTCACGCTGGAGAAAAACCCCGATATCTATAATTTGCAGCGAAAATTTAATGATGAGCTGAATGAAATAACAAAAACTATTCAGGAGAGGAATGTAACAAGAACCTATCCCTATATCTTCCTGTTGCCTAAGAATATTCCAGCAAGCATTAACATTTAAGATAATGTAAGCCTCACAGGCCGCAGGCCTGCGCCTTCCGATGACGCTGGCCTGCCGGGTCCCGAGCGGGAAACGCTAAGGCGGGCAGGGGGAGCGTCTTTACCTTCCTGCTTCTCTGATTAAGAGGCCTTTTGTTGATTAATGGTTATTTTAGTGGGTCGGCAATGTATACAAATGTGGGTTTGTGAGTGGTGCTGATGTTAAATTAAGCTGATTACAAACTGTTACGCGTAATGCCATTTTAAGAATTTTCAGAAGCCTCCAGTTATAATTCGGACGCTGTTTTGCTCCAATAAGTGCGACGATCCTTCAGGGCATAACCCCTCCTCGTCTTTTTTGAATGTCATAAACACGATTGTTTTTTGAGAACAATGGGGATTTTTCTCCATTGATCTCTTTGCGAGCAAGGTACGATGAAATCATGAATAAGCGCGACAGATTAAAGAAATTTATCTGCGCTACGCAAATCTTAGGACAAATCTTTCTTTATGTGCCTATGTCATTTGCCGGTAGCGAATCACCTAACACGACGAAGCCAATTTTTGGACAAGAACAAACGGATTACGGAAATAATGCGTTTGATAACAGCAGTACCGAGAATAACGTTGCCCGAATAGCTGAGAATATTGCAAGTAATAACAAAGAGATGTCGAGCTACGCGCTGTCATCTGCCACTAATTATGCAACCTCCTCCTTTCAAAAATGGTTATCGCAATTTGGTACTGCACAGGTCAAATTTGGTATTGACCAGGATTATCACCTTTCTGAAAGTTCCATTGATACCTTATTCTCACTGTATGACACGCAGGATCTGCTCTTTTTTAGCCAGCTGGGTTACCGGCATAAAGACAGCCGCAATACGGCAAATATCGGTTTTGGCGGCCGCTATTTCATGCCCACCTCTATGCTGGGGACAAACGTCTTTTATGATAATGATTTTACCGGCCATAACCGTCGGCTTGGCGCAGGTATCGAATACTGGCGCGACTACCTTAAGCTGGGCGCTAACGGCTATTTCAGGCTTACCGACTGGCACCAGTCCCGCGATTTTGAGGATTACGATGAGCGTCCGGCGAACGGCTTCGATGTCCGGGCCGAAGGCTACTTGCCCGGCGCCCCGCAGCTCGGCGCCAAGGTAACCTATGAACAGTACTACGGCAATGACGTCGCGCTCTTTGGCAGAAGCAGCCGGGAGAAGGATCCGAAAGCCATTACGCTGGGATTAAACTACACGCCGGTGCCGCTGGTAACGATGGGCGTCGATTTTCGCGACTCGCAAAAGGGCGGTAATAACGACACGATTCTGGGCCTTGAGTTTAATTACGACTTCGGCGTGCCTTTCTCAGAGCAAATCGATCCGTCGAAGGTCTCTCTGCGCAGAACCCTTGCCGGCAGCCGGATGGACCTCGTTCAGCGTAACAACGACATCGTGCTGGAATATCGCAAGCAGGATCTCCTGAACGCGCGTTTGCCCGATCAAATTAAAGGGCTGGAAAGCACGCGCCAGCCAGTCCGCCTGACGATCAAATCCAAATATGGCGTTTCCGATGTACAGTGGTCCGGTTCGGTGCTGACCCAGCCCGGCGTGCAGTTAGCGCCGATGGCAAAAGGTTCCCACACTGACTGGACGCTGAGCCTGCCCCCTTACGTGGAAAAATCGCTTAATCAGTACACCCTGACGGCCGTCGTACACGATATCCACGGCAATGCGGCCCCGGCCACCAGCACCAATGTTATCGTTGAGCAGAACCCCGGCAACCTGGTTAAGGACTCCATGACCTGCGCTCCGGCGACGGTGGTGATATCCAGCGACAGCAAATCAGTCTGTTCTGTCCGGGTGGACAATGGTCAGGGGCAGCCTTTGGCCAATGCGAAAGTAACCTGGAAAACCGATATTGGATCGCTGTCGGCGGAAAACAGCACCAGTGACGCCAGCGGTGTGGCTACCGTTACGCTGCGCAATAATCAGGTGTCAGTCTCGACAGTGACCGCCGCTATCAGCGAGAGCGCGGCCACCGCCCAGGTTGCCTTTGTGGCAGGGGCGATTTCCGCCAGCCAGTCCTCGCTGACCGCCACGCCGGCGACCGTGAAAGCCAGCGGCAGCGACGTCTCTAAAATTGTGTTAACCGCCAGGGACGAGAGCGGCAACCCGATCGATGACCTTACCGTGGCATTCGCCACTGCGGGTGTGCCGGTAACCCTGTCCGGCGTGACCGCAAACGGTAACGGGATTTACTCCGCCGACCTGACCGGCACCGTCGCCGGGGACGTCTCGATTACGCCGACCATTAACGGTAGCGAGGTCAACGCCCTGAAAGCCTCGGTCAAACTGGTTGCAGGCGACATCGACCAGCAGCAGTCCAGCCTGAAGGCCGTACCGGCAACCATTCAGGCGGATGGCAAAACCACCTCCGTCGTCACGCTGACTGCCGTGGACGCCAATAAAAACCCGATCGCCGGCCAGCAGTTTACGTTTTCTAAGGTCAGTGGCCCGGAGGGCACCCTCGGCACCGTAACCGAAAAGGCGCCGGGGCAGTATGAAGCGCTGTTTACTGCGGGCACGCAGCCGGGAGCCGTCACCATCGGCGCATCGGGGCCATCGGGTGACACAAATTTGCGCACCACCATTACGTTGACGCAGATGGCTGTTTCCCCGACTAACTCAACGCTGGCGGTGGATCCGTCTGAGATTGAGGCCAACGGCACGTCTACCGCGGTCATCACTTTTAAAGCGCGCTCGGAAAGCAAGCTGCCGCTCGGCGGACTCAACGTCACCTTCAGCAGCAATAATGCCGTTCCGGTAACTATCGCCAGCGTGCAGGAAACGGAGAGCGGTACCTACGTCCGGAACGCGAGCCGGTGTCGTTAACATCAGCGCCGCGGTAGACGGCTCTACCGTCGGAAGCCCGGTGCTCGTCACCCTGACGGCCGGGAAAATCGATCCGGCGCACTCCGCGCTGACCGTAGCGCCCGCGCAGATCGCCGCCGATGGCGTCGCTTCGTCGTTAATCACCTTTACCGCCAAAGATGCCAACGATAACCCGCTTGATGGTTTACCGATCGCCTTTTCACCGACCGGCGTTGAAGTCACCCTCTCCGCCGTCAAGGCCAAAGGCAATGGCGAATATACCGCAACCCTGACGGGCCTGGTTCCGGGAAGCGTCGACATTCGCGCCACCAACGGCGGCAGCGATACTGGCGTGGCGCCGCAGACGGTGACCCTGGTCACCACCGGCGTCGATGCCGGAACATCCACCCTGGTGGCGAACCCGACGACCATCGTGGCCGACGGTAAAACGCAGTCAACCGTCACCTTCACGGCAATGGATAAATCCAGCCATCCGCTCAGCGGGCTGAATGTCACCTTTGACTACAGCGGCGTGGCCGTGCAGTCCTCTGCGGTGACCGAGAAGGGCAACGGTGTCTACACCGCAACGCTGTCGGGCACAGTCGTTGGCGATGCGATTATCTCCGCCAGCGTAGACGGCACCAGCGCAGTGAATACCCCGGCCAAAGTGACCTTAACCAGCGCCTATAAGTTCCTCGACGGCAAGATGACGGTCACCAAAGATAATGCGGAGGCAGACGGTGGTGATGAGAATGACGTATCCGTCACCGTCGTTGACCAGGCCGGTAATCCGGCGTCAGGTCAGGTAGTGACCTTTACGGCGGATAACGGCGCGGTAATGAAATCATCCACTGTCACCACAGACGCCAGCGGCATTGCGGTCAATGCTTTAACCAGCAATACGGAAGGCAGCAGCAACGTCACTGCGACCCTGGCAGACGGTGCCAATGCTGTCAGCGCGCAAGTGAAGTTCAAAAAGCCGGTTGCGCTGGCGATTGTGAGATTGTTAGTCAACGGTCAGGAGTTCCTTCCAGCAGCTAAGGCTCCGAAAACGGGCGTTAAAGGAGGCAAAATACAATTCCAATTGAACAGCAGGCTTCCGGCGACGGACTTTAGCTGGACAACCAATCATCCCGATCTGATAAGTATCGATGACGGCGGAAATGCCGTTCTGAAAGAGGAGTTTCCTGCCGGTACCGGCGTGACAGTCATCACGGCGACACAGAAAAGCAGGCCAGAGCGAGTCGCAACGTACAGTTTTACGATTAAGACATGGTTCATGGAGGGGACTGGGGCTATGAATCTTAAGGATGCCGTAGACTGGTGTAAGGCGCAGGGACAAAATTATGGCCATGCAAATTTACCTGCGTTAAGTAATGCTGGGAGTGGTAAGGGAGCAATAAGAGGCGTATCGGGGCATTTATGGACTGAATGGGGAGATATGTCCGAGCTTGGCTGGAATAGCGTAAGTGTCTTCCATTGGGGAAGTCGACTTCCTAATTCCGTTGAGGTTGATCTGTTCAACTTTGCTTTCGGACGGGCCTCACGAACGCCGCCAACGGCGGCAGCTGTACCTGTATGTATGCGGGATCTGTGAGTCTGTAAATATAAGAGGCGCCGGGGCGCCTCTTTATTTTTAGAAACCACCCGGTGGAATCACATCCACTTCGTAAACACGTTCTCTTTTAGCTGAGTATGTTATCCCTGAGTTGGTTACATTATAGGTAGCGCTGAAGCTTCCTTCACCAATATTCATCAGGAAATCCTTTAATGGTTTTGACTCTAAAGTTTTATCCTCGTGATAAGTATACTGGCCATCGACAACATTTACCGGGATCTCCACAGGAATATTTAATGTGTCAATGAGTTGACCTTGCTTGTTTCGGGATACGAGGTTGATACTGACGGCTGTTGTATTTGAATCTGATAGTTGAGAGTTTATTTCAGGTAATTCGCCGCCTGAGATGCTGCTATCCGGAATGATAATGCTAACACCATATCTTACTTCGGCTCGATTAATAAAACCGTCATCACCCATTGGAATATCGAGCGGCTCACAATATTTTAATCCGCCGCCGCCGCGAGTACGGTTTACTTTCACACGCCGGGCCGTAGAAAACTCGCCGTTTCCTAAAGGGTCGCTCACGAAGGCGCGAACAAAGTAGGTTTGGTTCTGAAAAAGTAATTCATTAGGCGTTACGCCCGGGCCTGTCAGAGAAAAAATGTAATACTGGAGGTCATCAGTGACATTGCGAGCAATCTCATTATCTCCCCACAGGAGAAATACCTGATCGCCTTGTTTCATATTGGGTGAGATAATGCTCGCCACGACAGAACTTTCATAGTCATCGTCATCGATAACACCATCCAATGCGGCCGGGACGCGCGGTGCAGCAAGTGTTGGTGTAACAAGCTCAATAGTGAGTTCTGCATAGGCATCATCTAAAGTATTGTTCAGAGAGGACGGGGGCATTACCTGCCGTGCGGTAATTTTGTAGGAATCTACCGGGCCTTTTACCGTATAAAGCAGTGTGGCGAGACCATCATCATTTGTTGGCGGAGTATTTACCGGATCAAGCGTTAGAACATCGCTATCCTTGCTTAGGTTGATAGTAATCCCTGACATAGGTTTATTATTCTGGTCAGAAACGTAAACGTAAAAGCGTTTGCTAATGTCATCCCAGTCTGTACACCAGCTGTTACTATCGCTATTAAGTTCAATAGTGGTTACAACAGGCTCTTCAATAGATTTGGCTACCGTTGATTTACCCATCATATTTCTCCTTAATCTATTAGATTATCTGGATTTGTTAAATGACTTGTCGTGCGATCTCCTGTTTCTGGTAAGTGCGGATAAGATCATTCGTACTTATCAATAAACCGCCAAACAACGATAGCCATAATCAACGAATGATTAAGTGATCTACCAGAGATAATGATTGTGATTGATATGTTTATTACGCGTAATTTATTGTTATTGATATCTCTATTTTATAAATTTTTCAGGCGACAACACTTTTTCATGCCCCAGAGACCGAGGTGGCTGTCTCCTGACACAGATACTTTGCAGGTAATTCAAAAAAATAAAAGCCACTCATATAAATGAAGTGGCTTTATTATTGCTCGTTAAAGGATTGCCTCAATAACGTATAGGCTTAACTTGCGTTTGCTTTAATCAATCAATGCCTCGAATTTGAGGTGTCTACTTCATAGCTCCTTTCTTTTGTTACCGTGTAAGTATAATCTTTTATTGTTACGCTGTAAGACGCTCTGATACTGCCCACGCCGATACTCATCAGGAAATCCTTAAGCGCCGTAGGTTGGCTGGGATCGGACGTATCCTGGAACGAGTAGGGATCGTCCTCGGCAGGGATATTTACAACGTTCAGAGGAATATTTAGCGTATCAATAGTTACGCCTTTATTGTTAAGGGCTTTAAGATTAATACTGGCTGCCAACGCTTCGGTCAGCTGATGCTCAGCCTGAATATGCCCCTTCAGAATTAGCGGGCCATTGGGGATATTAATGGTTACACCGCCGAGAATATCCTCCTGGTTCAGCGAGCCGTCGTCTCCCTGCGGGATATCCAGCGGCTCGCAAAACGGAAGTGCTCCCCCGCCTTGAGTGCGGGATACCGTCAGGAATGTATCGGTGGAGAAACTCCCGTTACCTGCGGGATCGACAACAAACGCCCTCACGCGGTAGGACTGATTCTGAAAAAGTTGCTCATTAGGTACGATGCCCTCACCGGTCAGGAAGAAGGGGTAGCTCTCAGCGTCTTCCTGGACGGCATTCTGTAATACATTATCTCCCCATTGCAGATAAACCATATTCCCTCTTTGTAAACCCGCCGCGATGACATTTGCCACAACGCCGTTTGCATAGTCATAATCATCAATGATGCCGTCAAACGCCGCCGGCACGCGCGGAGCCGGAAGTTCGGACGCCTTCATATTCAGATTCATTGGGGACGACTGTAGCGCATCAATATAGATGGAGCCTGAATCGTTTTTTTGTACTGCAATGACTTTATAATAACCGGCCTCAGCCTTAATCCGACAAAACGCGATGGCAACGCCATTGGCGTTGGTCACTGGCCTGTTCATCAGGGTTAACTCCGGTTTCCCGTCGGTGGCTTCAAGTGTCTCAAGCCCGACAGCAACGCCCGAAACCGGTTTTTTGTCGCTGTCATAGACCGTGATATAGAAACGCTTGCTGACGTCCGGCCACTCGGTACACCAGTCGCTGCTATCGCTGTTCAATTCTATTAATGCGGGAACAGAGGCTGCACTATTTTTTGCAGTGATGGATTTACCCATTACATACTCCTTAATCTTTATTAATTAAAGTTATGAATCAGACTGGCGACATTTTATTTATTATCAGCACGCTTGCCGATGAATATTAAAGTCGCAAGGAGAGGGTAGCGCGATAGATGATAGCGCTATGTGATTAAGGGCTGTTAATGACCGGGTTTTATGATTTTTATATAATAATGAGAAGGTTTGTTTTTTCTTTTTTCAATAAAGGTGATGAAATGAGCAATATGATAAATCAGGAAAAGTAAATTGATATTTATTGATAAAAATAATCGGTGCGGCCCCATTCCCGGGCCGCACCTGGCTCATCAACGCTATTTCAACCTGATGCAGCAATCCACTACGCCGTCTCGCTGGCGGGCAGCGCCGACGCCGGTAAACCGAACACCTTATCGAATACCCAGTTATAGACAAACGTGTAGCACGGGATAATCACGATCAGCGCCGCATCCAGCAGGAAGGCCTGCACCAGGCTGACGTTCATCCACCAGGCGATAAGCGGGATCAGGTACACCACCAGCGTCAGCTGAAAGCCGATGGCGTGCAGCACCCGGCGGCGGACGGTGCGGGTGCGCGAGGCCTGGCGGCTCTCCCAGAATTCGAACAGATAGTTGTAAATAAAGTTCCAGCTCACCGCGATGGTGGTGATGATCACCGCCAGCGGGCCGGTAGAGGCCGGCTCGTGGCCGGAGAGCAGCGCCAGCCCCAGGGCCGAAATCGTCATACCAATAAGTTCATAAGCGGTCACATAGACCAGTTTTCTTTTAAAGCCCTGCACGGTGTTCTCCTGTATTGGGTGGCGGGGCGCTACAATACAGTCATCGATGCTGACAGAAAAAGTCAGTTACTATCAGTTTTATTGAAAGGTCGACGATGAACTTCTCCAGCGACAACATCGAACTGTTTCTTGCCGTGCTGGACCGCGGCTCCTTCTCCGCCGCCGCGCGGGCGCTGCGGCGCGTGCCGTCGGCGGTGAGTATGGGGATCGCCAATATGGAGGCCGAGCTGGGCTTCGACCTGTTCGACCGCTCCCGCCGCGAGCCGGTGCCGACGCCGCTGGCCCTGGCGCTGGCGCCGCACGCCCGGGCGATTGCCGCCCAGCTTAAGCAGCTGCAGATCCACGCCGTGGAGCTATCCCAGGGGCTGGAGAGCACGCTCTCCGTCGGCGTGGCGGCGGACATTAACAGCGCCGCGCTGCTGGCGGCCATTCGCCGGCTGTCTGAGCGCTACAGCCTGCTGAACGTTGAACTCCTCAGCGCACCGCGGGACGACGTCCTGCACATGCTGCACGAACAGCGCATTGCCCTCGGGCTGGTGTTTGGCGGCCTGAGCGTTAACAGCGCCGAGCAGCTGCAGCTGGTGGGCAGCGACGCGCTGGTGGCGACGCTGTCGCCCGCGCATCCAGCCTGGCGGGAGTCGGACGGCGGGCTATTTATTGAGGACCTGGTGAACGTCCGGCAGATTGTGGTCGCCAGCCGCGATCTGCCGGTCAGCGACCAGCGTCCGCAGGTGGCGGCATTTTTCTGGCAGACGGATAGCCTGACCGCCGCGCTGAGTATGGTGGAGGCCGGGCTGGGGTGGGGCAACTTTCCGCTGTCACTCACCCAGCCGCTGCTGGACAGCGGCAGGCTCGTCAGGCTGAGGTTTAAAAATACCCATAACGCCCTGCGCCTGCCGATGCATCTGGTGTGGCTGAAAAACCGGCCGCTGGACAGAGCCGCCCGCGAGCTGGTGGACCTGATGCAGCAGAGCGCCGGGCCAGCGTAGCGTTACGCCGGCGGCAGGCAGACGCCAATCCCGCCGAGGCCGCAGTAGCCGTAAGGATTTTTATGCAGATACTGCTGGTGATCGTCCTCGGCGTAGTAGAAGGGTTTCGCCGCCGCGATTTCAGTGGTGATCGCCCGGGGATCGTTGCCCGCATTCATCGCCGCCTGATAGCGTTCGAGGCTGGCGTGGGCCGCCTTCTCCTGCTCCGGGGTCAGCGGATAGATGGCCGAACGGTACTGGGTGCCGCGATCGTTACCCTGCTGCATACCCTGCGCCGGATCGTGATTTTCCCAGAAAAGATGCAGCAGCTGCTCATAGCTGATAACGTTCGGGTCGTAGACCACCCGCACCGCCTCTGCGTGGCCGGTCTGCCCGGAACAGACTTCGCGATAGGTGGGGTTCGGCGTGTAGCCGCCGCTGTAGCCCGCCGCGGTGCTGTAAACGCCCGGCTGTTCCCAGAAGAGGCGCTCAACGCCCCAGAAGCAGCCCATGGCGAACAGCGCCACTTCCATGCCGTCGGGCACGTTGGTCATCGAATGTCCGTTTACGGCATGCAGGGTGGCCACCGGCATCGGCGTGTTACGCCCCGGGAGCGCATCCGATTGGGCAACAATGTGTTTTTTATCAAATAGACTCACGGTGTGGCCTCCGGAATGCTGAGAATGTCGTTGAGGTTGTCATATAACGTCAGTTTTAACACAATATGGGATGATGTATACGTAGAGCCTGATGGGATAGGCTCGTAGGTGAACATTAGAGATATCGGGCCCTGCATCGTTTTTTCAATCGTTAGTGTTGAATTTTTGTTAAGTCGTGGATCGGCTGTTGCTTTTCCGTCCGGGGTGGAAGCAAGGATATTTGGGAGATAAGGTGCCACAATTTCGACATCTATGCTGGGCCAGCCTACTGCTGATCAGCAGCGTCGCCAGCGCGGCGGGAATTCGCCTGAAAGTTGAGGGGCTGTCGGGCGAACTGGAGAAGAACGTTCGCGCGCAGCTATCGACCATCGAGAGCGATGAAGTCACGGCCGACCGCCGCTTCCAGGCACGGGTGGACGATGCCATTCGTGAAGGTCTTAAGGCGCTGGGCTATTACGAACCGTCGATAAACTTTGAGCTTAAGCCCGCGCCGGCCAAAGGTCGCCAGGAGCTGGTGGCGCACGTCAAGCCCGGCGAGCCGGTGCGCATCGGCGGTACCGATGTTATCCTGCGCGGCGGCGCCCGCGACGATCGCGACTATCTCGATCTGCTGAAGAAGCGCCCCAAAATCGGCACCGTGCTCAACCACGGCGACTACGACGGCTTCAAAAAAGATCTCACCAGCGTTGCGCTGCGCAAAGGCTACTTCGACAGCGAATTTAAAAAGAGCCAGCTCGGCGTGGCCCTCGACCGCCATCAGGCCTTCTGGGATATCGACTACGACAGCGGTCAGCGCTACCGCTTTGGCGACGTCACTTTCGAAGGCTCGCAGATCCAGGACCGCTATCTGCAAAACCTGATCCCGTTTAAGAAGGGCGACTACTATTCGTCGGCCGATCTCGGCGAGCTGAACCGCCGCCTGTCGGCCACCGGCTGGTTCAACTCGGTGGTGGTGGCGCCGGAGTTTGATAAAGCGCGGCAGACCAAGGTGCTGCCGCTGCACGGCGTCATGTCGCCGCGCACCGAAAACACCATTGAAACCGGGATAGGCTACTCAACCGACGTCGGTCCGAGGGTGAAGACCACCTGGAAGAAGCCGTGGATGAACTCCTACGGCCACAGTCTGACCACCAGCCTCAGCATCTCCAGCCCCGAGCAGCAGCTGGACTTCAGCTACAAGATGCCGCTGCTGAAAAATCCGCTGGAGCAGTACTACCTGGTGCAGGGCGGCTACAAGCGCACCGATCTTAACGATACCGAATCGGACTCGACGACCCTGGCGCTCTCCCGCTACTGGGACCTCTCCAGCGGCTGGCAGCGCGCCATCAACCTGCGCTGGAGCCTTGACCACTTTACCCAGGGTGAGGTGACTGATACCACCATGCTGCTTTATCCGGGCGTGATGGTCAGCCGCACCCGCTCCCGCGGCGGCCTGATGCCGACCTGGGGCGACTCCCAGCGCTACTCGGTGGACTACTCCAACACCACCTGGGGCTCCGATATCGACTTCCTGGTGCTGCAGGCGCAGAACACCTGGATCCGCACCCTGCAGGAGAAGCACCGCTTCGTCATGCGCGGCAACCTCGGCTGGATTGAAACCAACGACTTCAAAAAAGTGCCGCCCGATCTGCGTTTCTTCGCCGGGGGCGATCGCAGCATTCGCGGCTACGACTACAAATCTATTTCGCCGGAAGACAGCGAAGGCAAGCTGCGCGGCGCCTCGAAGCTGGCGACCGGTTCGCTGGAGTATCAGTACAACGTCACCGGCAAGTGGTGGGGCGCCGTCTTCGTCGACAGCGGCGAGGCGGTAAACGATATCAGCAAAAGCGACTTTAAAACCGGCGCCGGCGTCGGCGTGCGCTGGCAGTCGCCGGTCGGGCCGATCAAGTTCGATATTGCCGCCCCGGTCGGCGATAAAGACGAACACGGAATACAGTTCTACATCGGTCTGGGGCCTGAATTATGAGTTTATGGAAAAAGATAAGCCTCGGCGCGCTGATCGTGGTCGTCCTGCTGCTGGCGACGGTCGGTTTTCTGGTGGGCACGACTCCCGGCCTGCATCTGGTGTTTAAGGCCGCCAACCGCTGGGTGCCGGGGCTCGCCATTGAGCAGGTTACCGGCGGTTGGCGCGATTTGACCGTGAAGAACCTGCGCTACGAACAGCCCGGCGTGGCGGTTCAGGCCGGGCGCTTCCACCTGGCGGTTGATCCGGGCTGCCTGTGGCACAGCAGCCTGTGCGTCAACGATATCGCCCTGAGCGACGTCAACGTCGCCATCGACAGCAAAAAAATGCCGCCTTCCGCGCCGGTGGAAGAGGAGGAGAGCGGGCCGCTGAACCTCTCGACGCCGTATCCCATCACCCTGAGCCGGGTGGCGCTCAGCAATATCAATATCAAAATTGACGACACCGCGGTGTCGCTGATGGACTTTACCTCCGGCCTCAGCTGGAAAGAGAAAGATCTGACCCTGACGCCCACCGCGCTGCAGGGGCTGCTGATTGCCCTGCCGAAAGCGGCAAAAGTGGCGCAGGAGCAGGTGGTCGAACCCAAAATCGAGAAACCGAAGCCGGACGAAAAGCCGCTCGGCGAGACGATGAAAGACCTCTTCGCCAAACCGCTGCTGCCGGAGATGGCCGACGTCCACCTGCCGCTCAACCTCAACATCCAGCAGTTTACCGGCGAACAGCTGCGGGTCACCGGCGATACCGATCTGACGGTGTATAAGCTGTTGCTCAAGGTCAGCAGCAGCAACGGCAAAATGACGCTGGATACCCTGGACGTTAACTCCAGCCAGGGCACCGTCAACGCCAGCGGGTCGGCAACGCTTGCCGACAGCTGGCCGGTGGATCTGACGCTCAACAGTACCCTGAATATCGATCCGCTGAAGGGCGAGAAGATCAAGATGAAGGTCGGCGGCGAGCTGCGCAAGCAGCTTGAAGTCGGAATTAATCTCTCCGGCCCCGCCGATATCGACCTGCGGGCCCAGGCGCAGCTGGCCGAGGCCGGGCTGCCGCTTAACCTCGAAGTACAGAGCAAGCAGCTTTACTGGCCCTTCACCGGCCAGCGCCAGTTCCAGGCGGACAATCTGCACCTCAGGCTCAGCGGCAGGGCCACCGACTACGCGTTGTCCTTTAAAACGGCGGTTAAGGGCCAGGACCTGCCGCCCGCGGACATACGGCTCGACGCTAAAGGCAACGCGCAGCAGGTGAACATTGATAAGCTCACCGTCGCGGCGCTGGAGGGCAAAACCGAGCTGAAGGCGCTCGTCGACTGGCAGCAGGCGATCAGCTGGCGCAGCGAGCTGACGCTTGCCGGTATCAATACCGCCAAAGAGGTGCCCGACTGGCCGTCGAAGCTTAACGGTATCATCAAAACCCGCGGCAGCCTTTACGGCGGCAGCTGGCAGGTGGACGTCCCGGAGCTGAAAATTAGCGGCAACGTCAAGCAGAACAAGGTCAACGTTGACGGCAAGCTCTCCGGCAACAGCTACCTGCAGTGGAAAATCCCCGGCCTGCACCTGGCGCTGGGCAACAACAGCGCCGACGTGAAGGGCGAGCTGGGAGTTAAGGACCTGAATCTCGATGCCAACATCGATGCGCCGAATCTCGACAATGCGCTGCCGGGCCTCGGCGGCACGGCGAAGGGGCTGGTGAAGGTGCGCGGCACCATCGAGGCTCCGCAGCTGCTGGCGGACATCACCGCCCGCGGCCTGCGCTGGCAGGAGCTCAGCGTCGCCGACGTCAGCGTCAAGGGCGACGTTAAATCGGCAGAGCAAATCAGCGGCAGCCTCGGCGTGCGGGTGAACGGCATTACCCAGCCGGACGTCAACATTCGCCAGGTGCTGCTCGATGCCAAAGGCAGCGAGAAGGAGCATAAGCTGACGCTGCGCATTCAGGGCGAGCCGGTCTCCGGCCAGCTGGATCTGGCGGGCAGCTTTGACCGCGGCGAGCAGCGCTGGAAAGGCACGCTCAGCAATACCCGCTTCGAGACGCCGGTCGGGCCGCTGGCGCTTAACCGCGCGGTGGCGCTCGATTACCGCAACAAAGAGCAGAAGATTAGCGTCGGGCCGCACTGCTGGACCAACCCGAACGCCGAGCTGTGCGTCCCGCAGACCATCGACGCGGGCGCCAGCGGCCGCGCGCTGGTGAACCTCAACCGCTTTGACCTGGCGATGCTCAAGCCGTTCCTGCCGCCTGAAACCCAGGCCAGCGGCGTCTTCAGCGGCAATGCCGACGTCAGCTGGGACACCACCAAGCCTGGCCTGCCGCAGGGCAAAGTGACGCTCTCCGGGCGCAACGTTAAAGTGACCCAGCAGGTGAACGACGCCCCGCTGCCGGTCGCCTTTGATACGCTCAACGTTAACGCCGATCTGCACAACAACCGCGCCGAGCTGGGCTGGCTTATTCGCCTGACCAACAACGGCCAGACCGACGGCAAAATCGACATCAGCGATCCGCAGGGCAAGCGCAATCTCGCGGGCAGCGTCAACATCCGCAACTTCTCGCTGTCGATGATTAACGCCATCTTCGAGCGCGGCGAGAAGGCGGCCGGCAACCTCAACGCTAACCTGCGCCTCGGCGGCGACCTGCAGGCGCCGCAGCTCTTCGGCCAGCTGCAGCTGGCGGATCTGGATATGGACGCGAACTTTATGCCGTTCGATATGCAGCCGAGCCGCATCGGCCTGAGCTTCAACGGCACCCGCTCGACGCTATCCGGGCTTATCGCCACGAAGCAGGGGCAGATAAACCTCAGCGGCAACGCCGACTGGACCCAGCTCGACAACTGGAAAGCGCAGGTGGCGGCGAAGGGCAGCCGGGTGCGCATTACCGTGCCGCCGATGGTGCGTCTGGACGTCTCGCCTGACGTGGTCTTTACCGCCACGCCGAGTCTGTTTACCCTCGACGGCAACGTCGACGTGCCCTGGGCGCGCATCGTGGTGCACGACGTGCCGGAGAGCGCGACGGGCGTCTCCAGCGATGAGGTGATGCTCAACAACGATCTGCAGCCGGAAAAACCGCAGACCGCCGCGATCCCCATTAACAGCAACCTGAATATTCATCTCGGCAACAACGTTCGCCTGAGCGCATTCGGCCTGAAGGCCCGCCTCGACGGCGATCTGAAGGTGGCGCAGGACAAACAGGGGCTGGGCCTTAACGGGCAGATCAACATTCCGGAAGGGCGTTTCCACGCCTACGGTCAGGACCTGATTGTCCGCAAGGGCATCCTGCTGTTCTCAGGCCCGCCGGACCAGCCGATGCTCAATATCGAAGCCATTCGTAATCCGGACGCCACCGAGGACGACGTGGTGGCCGGCGTGCGCGTCACCAGCTCAGCCGATCAGCCGAAGGCGGAGATCTTCTCCGACCCGGCGATGTCCCAGCAGGAGGCGCTCTCTTACCTGCTGCGCGGTCAGGGACTTAGCAGCGAACAGAGCGACAGCGCGGCAATGACCTCAGCTTTAGTCGGTTTAGGGGTTGCGCAGAGTGGGCAGGTTATGGGTAAAATCGGCGAGACCTTTGGCGTAAGCAATCTGGCGCTCGACACGGCGGGAGTCGGTGACTCTTCCCAGGTTGTCGTCAGCGGTTATATTATGCCGGGTCTGCAGGTGAAGTACGGCGTGGGAATTTTTGATTCTCTGGCAACGCTCACGCTACGTTATCGCCTGATGCCTAAGCTATATCTGGAAGCGGTGTCTGGCATAGATCAGGCGCTCGATCTGCTCTATCAGTTTGAGTTTTAGCAATGCGAATATTTGTTTACGGCAGTTTACGACGCAAACAAGGCAACAGCCACTGGATGACCAATGGTCAGTGGCTGGGCGATTTCAGCGTGGAAAACTATCAGCTCTACAGCCTGGGCCACTATCCGGGCGCGGTGCCCGGTGAGGGCACGGTAGCAGGTGAGGTTTATCGCATCGACGCTTCAACGCTCGCCGAACTCGACGCCCTGCGTACTAAGGGCGGTGAATACGCGCGCCACCTGATCCAGACGCCCTACGGGAGCGCCTGGATGTATGTCTACCAGCGTTCGGTGGAGTCGCACACGCGGATTGATACCGGCGACTGGCTCGACAGGGAGCTGTTCTGAAATATCCAGGCTGCCGGGGGCTCAGGCGTGCCTGGCCCTCTTGCCCGTAAAAGAGGATCCGGCGTCAGGAAGCTGACGCCGGATTTATATGCGGATCACCGCACCCCGTGAGCGTTAGCTGACGGGGTGTTTTTATTTGCAGCGGGAGCCGCGCTGGCGTCAGGCGGGGCGGATGGTAAATTCGGCGACGCTATTCGTCAGCACGCTGGCCTGCTCTTCCATCGCGTGGCTTTCGCTGGACGACTTATGCACCAGATTGCTGTTTTGCAGCGTGACGCTGTCCATTTCGACTATCGCTTTGCCCACCAGCTCAATTCCTTTGCTCTGTTCCTGTGAAGCGGAGGCAATTTCACTCATCAGATCGTTAACGTGAGTCGTGGCCTTTACGACCTCATCAATGGTTTCCCCGGCGCTTATCACCAGCGTGGAGCCAAGATCGACTTTACAGACGGAATCATCAATAAGCGTCTTGATCTCTCTGGCGGCGAGCGCGCTGCGCTGGGCGAGATTGCGCACTTCACTTGCGACGACCGAAAATCCTCGTCCCTGTTCGCCGGCGCGCGCGGCCTCCACGGCGGCATTCAGCGCCAGAATGTTCGTCTGAAAAGCGATGCCGTCAATGACGCTGGTAATATCGGCGATTCTCCGCGAACTCTCAGTGATTTCATTCATCGTGGCGACAACATTGCTGACGACTTTACCGCCTTGGCGGGCTGCGGCCGATGCGTCGAGCGCCAGCTGATTCGCTTTCTGCGCATTCTCCGCATTTTGCTTCACCGTTGACGTCAGTTCTTCCATGCTGGCAGCGGTCTGTTCCAGAGACGCCGCCTGCAGCTCGGTACGCTCGGCAAGTTCGCTGCTGCCAAGCGTCAGCGCTTTAGCCGAGTGGTATATGGTATTGGCGCTGGTGCGAATATTGCCAATGGTGCGGTTCAATGAGTTCTGCATCTGGTGCAGATGGCTAGCAAAGGTACTGAGCTCGTTACTGCCTGCGATTTCAAGAGGCTGCGTTAAATCGCCATCCGTAATGTTATTAATACTTTTACTCAACCGGTTAAGCGGTTTAATCAGAATATGGTGAATGCCGAACCAGGCGAAAAAGACCAGTAGCACAATCAGTAATGTTGCTCCTATCGAGATAGCGACGGCCAGTCGGTAATCAAAGTTACTCGCCGCAACGGCGCCTGCGAGCGTTTTTTCGCCGTTGGCAATGAACTGGATATAGGCTTTTTCAAAGTTATCCTGAATTTTCTGCGTTGGCTGATTAAGCCCGCTCGCCAGGTCACGGTGTTTCATGAAAACAATCATCTCAGCCAGCGAATTAGCGTAGATCATATAGGTCTGCCTGAGTACATCGCGCTTTTGCGGATTGATAGCGACAGGAAGTTTTATTGCTTCATATTGACTCCATTGTTGCCGGGCCTGCAGGAGCGATTTTTCTGCCCGATCGAGTAATGTGGCGATATCCGGGGACGTTGCGGTACTGTCATGATTAAGTGCGTAGTTGATGCCAACTAAGCTAACCATTGTCCTGACTTGCAGTAAAGAGATAAAGGATTTGTTGAGATAGTCGTGCTGTAGATTGATGGTCGATACTATTTCTGTATTTTTCTTATTTGAGTTAAGAGAGTAATAACTCATTGCACCAGAGGATATTTGCAATATATTTATTAATACAAATAGCAACAATAACCCGCTGACGATCTTTATCCTGTTTAACATAATTAAAACTCTCAAGGAAAACTTTTGTTTGATGTTTTACCGCAATACGCAAACCTTATCGGCATTGGTGTTGGTCTTGAGGTGTCAAATTAAATATAAATAATCGCGACAAAGAAGAAGATTCTTCTTTGTCTTTCATAGGTAAATAAATGGATGCTATTATTAGTTATGAGATAATATATCTATTATACGCTGAGGTTATAAACCTTACCTGAGGATGCGGTCTCTGTTTGACCATTGGCACCATAGGTGGGCATCATTGAGCCGCTCTTTTTAACCAGTTTATTTAACCGATCGCTTTTCTCCATATGCAGCGCCAGCAGGCCTGCAACTTTATTATTAAGCTCATTGGATATTTTTATTTTTTTAACAATTTCTTCCCACGAGGTTGCAATTCTGGGGTTGTTTTTGTACGGAGCCGTTATTTTTAGCGTTACCTCTAGTTGTTTGCGCATCTCATCATAGTGACTGATGGTGGAAAGCAGCTGTTTTTTATTATCAGAAATAATCTGTAGCGAAACGGGATTAATCTGTACTTTTCGTAGCTGTGACACTTCCTCAATAAGTAGCGCCTCCAGTTCAATCAGCGCACTGTGAAGCTTGTTCAGAATAGAGCTAAAATTTTCAGTTTTCATCATTTATGACATCAGGAGAGTTGAAAGATATCATTCACTAAATTTTGGGCTATCAGGTCAGGGTCGATCGTATACTCATTGGACTCAATCGCGCTGCGGATTTTGTCAATACGCTGATAATCGATATCCTGAGCCGAATCCGCCTGAATTTGCTGTGCTATCTGGCTGAATTTTACCCGCGTGCCGCTCTCTTTGCTGTTGGTCGCTACCGCCGCTTTCGCGTTTCCGCTTTTTGCCGGAGTGTTAAAATCCCGACGAACGGTCATTGCTGATACGGGGAGAGGCGACTGCGCTCTGTCTATACTCATCGTGATCCTCATAAACTTGTGACTCTGTATTAACTATCGGTCACAGCGGAAAAGACTAAAATTATTCTTTAAGATTTATGCTTACCGTACCGTCAGGTTCAACAATTCCGTTGATTATCTGCCCGTTACGCATGGAAACCCTGAGCGTTTTGTTGGCTGCCGCATTCGTCAGCGCCTTGCCGCGCGTGCGTATCTGAAAGCCATCGCCCTGGGCGAGGATTTCAACTTCCTGACCCGCGACAGCAAGCCAGGGGTGCCGTAGTTCGCTTTGGGTGATTGCCTGCCCGGCGTTGATGGTGCGGGTGGTGGTCTGGCCAATAATGCTGCTTTTATCGAAGAGAAGATCGGCCGGTTGATGATCGAGCGAGCCGGTATGCAGCATCAGATCGTCCTCCTGAATCACGCTGGCGGGTTTTAAGGGGTGGGCCGCAGTCCACCACTCACCCTCCGCCGCCACCTTGACCTGAATGAATTTACGCAGGTTACCGCAGCGTGCGACAACGCTTCTGTTACCGGTCAGGCGCCTGCTGCTGCCGGCGAGAGACAGATCGGGATTTTCACACAGCTGTTTGAGCTGGCTGATGGGCGTGACGATAGTGACTATCTGAACAACATTGGCCGCTGTTGGCAGCTGACTTTCAGAGGTGATAAGCGCAGTGATATTTCGCTTTAATGCTTCATTTTCCACGCTGGCATGGGCGAAGGAATAATTCAGGCTGCTACCCAGCATTATTGCAATAGCAAAGATGGAACGGATAAATGACATGTTGCGGTCAGACCTTATTGATATATTGCAAGAGTAAAATGAAGTCGTTAATTAGAATTTTTATTCTGAGAGTATATGCTAAAATTCGTTCATTTTTAATGCCAGAGACAGTGATGTTTTTGATGCCAATTCGGCGAATTAGTTTTACAAACTGTGTCATTTTTTCGCCATGTCTCTAATTGCGTTTATTTCTGTTGGATCTTTGCAGTATAGAAATAGGTTGTTCACTCCTAAAATGTTTGGGTTAATTTTTCAAGTATAAAGTGAGTATATTTCATGCTCGATAGACTCGATAGTGCGCTCCGCTTCCAGCAACAGGCGCTCAGCTTGCTGACTAAGCGGCAGGATGTTCTGGCTGCCAATATTGCGAATGCAGATACTCCAGGGTATCTGGCAAGAGATATTGATTTTTCACGCCAGTTAAAGGACTCAATGGATAAAAATAGGCCACAAAATAGCCCTGTTTCACTGACATTAACCTCCGGGGCACATATACCTGGCCGGGCGCCGGCATTTGATGATGGGCGATTAATGTATCGAATTCCGGACCAGCCCAGCGCTGATGGTAATACTGTCGATATGGACAGGGAGCGCGTGAATTATGCTGATAATAGCGTGAAATATGAGTCCAGCCTTACGTTACTGGGTGCTCAAATCAAAAACATGATGACTGCTATCGGTCAGGGATAATAACGATGTCAACGTTCAGTATCTTTGATATTGCCGGTTCGGCAATGGCCGCCCAGTCGAAAAGACTTAACGTCAGCGCCAGTAATATGGCAAACGCCGACAGTGCCGTAGGGCCCGATGGGCAGCCCTATCGGGCGAAACAGGTCATTTTCGAAGTGAATAGCGCACCGGGCCAGGAGACGGGCGGAGTGCGGGTCAGCGATGTTGTTGAAAGCAACGCGCCCGATCGCATGGTGTACGAGCCGGGCAACCCTCTGGCCGATGCCAGCGGCTATGTCCGCATGCCAAACGTAAATGTCGTGGGCGAGATGGTGAACACCATCTCTGCTTCCCGCAGCTATCAGGCCAATGTTGAAGTTATGAGCACGGCCAAATCATTAATGCTTAAAACATTGACGCTCGGTCAATAAGTAAGGTCAGAAAATGTCTGTTTCACCTTTAATAAGCGCCGCCAGCAATCCTGTACAAGGTGCAGGCGCGGCGCCGGCTGGCGGAGGTTCCGGTAACCTCGGCACCGGTAGCAATATCGACGATATTACCAACAGCTTTATGCAGCTGCTGGTTGCCCAGATGCAAAATCAGGATCCCACTAACCCAATGGATAATAACCAGCTGACCTCGCAGCTGGCGCAGTTTAACACTGCCGCCGGGGTCCGCGATCTTAATACCGAACTCGATCAGGTCGGCGGCCTTATCTACAACATGCAGCAGATGAATGCCGCGCAGTGGGTCGGCCGCAAGGTCTATATCGAAGGTGACAACTCGGTATCAACAAGCCAGGACGGTAATAAGGACTTCTCCTTCGCGGTGGATTCGGATACCGATAGAGTGACCGTCACCTTAACCGATGACGCCGGTAATGCTTATACCGCCGATCTTAAAGATCTAAAGTCCGGCGTGAATAGCTTCTCGCTCGACGATCTTCAGGACTTTAAACCGAGCGCCCCTCCTGCGGATAGCAACTTTAAAGTGACCTATTCCGCTGCCAACGATGATGGCACGGTACCGAAAATTGTTTCTCTTAAAAAGTCTACCGTGGACGGCGTTTCGTTTTCAGCGCAGGGCGCAGTATTACGTTTGGGCAAGGATGGCACCACCACGCTGGGCGACGTTTACCTCATTGAGTAATCGCCGCACGTCATTCTCCTCTCTTTTCAGGAATTAAATAACAATGAGTTTTGCACAAGGTCTCAGCGGCTTAAATGCCGCTTCCCAGGCGCTGGACGTGGTGGGTAACAATATCGCCAACTCCCAGACCGTAGGTTTTAAATCTGGCGCAATTTCCTTCGCAGACGTTTTTGCGGGTTCCCAGGTTGGTATGGGTGTTCAGGTTGCGGGGGTTAATCAGGACTTCACCGATGGTGTGCTCACCCAGAGCAATAATGCTCTGGATATGGGGATTCAGGGCAACGGCTTTTTCCGTATGGTTGATGAGGCGGGCCGCGTGTTTTACAGCCGCAACGGCCAGTTCCAGAAGGATGCCTCCGGCTACATTATTAACAATCAGGGCATGAAGTTGAGCGGCTACCAGGCCACCGGTACGCCGCCGACCGTTCAGCCCGGCTCACCGGTTGGCCCGATTCAGATCCCCGACGGACAGATGCCGGCGAAGGCCTCCGATGCCGGTACGATGAGCGGAAATCTCTCCTCCGAAACCGAGGCTATCGATCAGACTGAGCATCCCTTCGATCCGTCTGATAATAAGACCTACAGCCAGGTTGCGCCGATTGAAGCCTACGACTCGCTAGGCAACAAGCACACCATCAACGTCTACTACGTTAAGACCGGCGATAACCAGTGGAAGGTCTATACCAACGACACCACCTCGCCGGTAAAAGATGCCAACGGCAAAGATACCTACGGCGAGCTGGATCTGCAGTTTGACAGCTCGGGAAAACTCACCACCAATCCGGCGAAGGTGAAAATTCAGGGAGCGTCCTACAACGGCGGTACTGCCCTCGACTTCGATCTCGATCTCGACGGCACTATCCAGCAGTCCTCCGAAACCTCCATTGATAAGAAGTCGACCACCGGCTATGCGCCGGGCCAGATGAACGGTTATACGGTGGATGATGATGGTCAGGTGATGGCTTCCTACAGCAACGGCCAGTCTCAGCTTATCGGTCAGGTGGTGCTGGCAAACTTTACCAATCCCGGCGGACTCTCTTCTGAAGGCAACAACTGCTGGTCTGAAACCTCGCAGTCCGGTCAGCCGGTGATTGGATCCTCAGGAACCGGCAATCTGGGCACTGTAGCCGGTAACCGCGTTGAGGCCTCTAACGTCGATTTGAGCCAGGAGATGGTCAATATGATCGTCTATCAGCGCAACTATCAGTCGAATTCGCAGACCATCAAGACCCAGTCTGAGCTGCTGCAAATCGTCACCAATCTTGGCTAACGAGGGCTGATATGGATCGCGCGATATATACCGCTATGGGCGCGGCGAACGCCGCACTGACCCGCCAGAGCGTGACGTCTAACAACCTGGCCAATGCCGCAACGCCCGGATTTCGGGCTCAGCTCTCTGCTTTTCGTGCAGCGCCGGTTGAGGGGCCTTCGGTCGCGACCCGCACGCTGGTGGCAGACTCCACGCCGTTCAATGACGACACCATGGGGGCAGTCAACCAGACCGGAAGAAACCTCGATGTCGCGCTGCCGCAGAACGGCTGGCTTGCGGTGAAGAATGCCGACGGCAGCGAAGGCTATACCCGTGCGGGGAATATTGAGGTGGACAGCGAAGGCACGCTGCGCATCCGCGGCCTGCCTGTGATGGGCGATGGCGGCGCGATTGAGGTGCCGCCGCAGTCGGCGCTCACCATTGCGCCGGACGGCACCATTACCGCCAGGGGCGCGGGCGACGATGCCAAAACCCTGGCCCCGGTGGCGCGCCTGAAAATGGTCAACGCCAGAATGCAGGATCTGGTCCACGGCGATGACGGTCTGTTTCACATTGCGCCAACCTCGCCGAATGCTGGCCAGGCCGCGCTGGCGGCCGATCCAGACCTCAAGCTGACGCCCGGCGCGCTGGAGAGCAGCAACGTCAGCCCGGTGAAATCGATGGTCGACATGATAGCCAACGCCCGCGGGTTTGACATGAGTATGCGCACTATCAGTACCGTCGATGACAACGACAAAAAGGCCAACCAGCTATTAAGCCTGAGCTAATCAGAGCAGGAGAACATGACTCATGATCCGTTCGTTATGGATTGCTAAAACCGGTCTGGAAGCACAGCAGACCAATATGGACGTTATTTCCAACAACCTGGCTAACGTCAGTACTAACGGCTTTAAGCGCCAGCGCGCCGTGTTTGAAGACCTGCTGTATCAGACCGTGCGCCAGCCGGGTGCGCAGTCTTCGGAGCAGACCACGATCCCGTCCGGGCTGCAGCTGGGGACCGGCGTGCGGCCGGTGGCGACCGAGCGTCTGCACACTCAGGGCAACCTGACCCAGACCGGCAATGATAAAGATCTGGCCGTCGAAGGCCGGGGCTTTTTTCAGGTGCAGATGGCGGACGGCACCACGGCCTACACCCGCGACGGCTCTTTCCAGATAGATCAGAACGGGCAACTGGTGACCTCCAGCGGCTATCCGGTTCAGCCGGCCATTACGCTGCCGCAGGATGCCGATCAGCTTACCGTCGGCAAAGACGGTATCGTCAGCGTCACGGTGCCGGGCCAGACGGCGCCGCAGCAGGTAGGCCAGCTGACGCTGACCACCTTCGTCAACGACTCCGGTCTTGAGAGCATCGGCGAGAACCTCTATCGCGAAACGCAGTCCTCCGGCGCGCCGAATGAGAGCACGCCTGGCCTGAACGGTGCGGGAACCATCAAGCAGAAGTTCGTTGAGGCCTCCAACGTCAACGTCGCCGAAGAGCTGGTCAATATGATCCAGACCCAGCGCGCTTACGAAATCAACAGTAAAGCGGTATCAACATCCGATCAGATGTTGCAGCGCTTAACGCAACTCTAATAGCAGCCTGACCGTGCCTCCGCCTGCGGGCGGAGGCGAGTGCGGCTGCGGTATTACCTAGTGAATGAAATGAAAAACCAGCCTTTTTCTCACGTCGCCCGACCTTGCAGCGTTCGCCACCCCTCCGTTTTCCGTCGCAGACCCGTTCTGCTTTCGGCGATCGCCGCGCTGATCATCACGCTATCGGGATGTGCCTATCTTCCACACAAGCCGCTTGTGCAGGGAGAAACGACGGCGGCACCGGTTCCCGTTCAGGCTTCTGCCGCAAGCGGCTCCATCTTTCAGACCGGGCAGGCGATGAACTATGGCTATCAACCGATGTTTGAAGACAGGCGCCCGCGAAACGTCGGCGATACCCTGACCATCATCCTGCAGGAAAACGTCAGCGCCAGCAAAAGCTCGTCGGCGAGTGCGAATCGCGATGGCTCAACCGGACTCTCTTTTGACGCTATTCCCCGCATGTTTTCGGGACTGTTCGGCGGTGATCGCACCAAAACCGAAGTCAGCGGCAGCAGTGATTTCTCCGGCAAGGGCGGCGCGGCGGCGAAAAACACCTTCAGCGGCACCCTCACCGTGACGGTTCACCAGGTGCTGGTGAACGGCAATCTCCAGGTGGTGGGAGAGAAGCAGATTGCCATCAATCAGGGCACGGAATTTATCCGCTTCTCCGGCGTCGTCAATCCCAGAACGATCAGCGCCAGTAATACCGTGATCTCTACCCAGGTGTCCGATGCGCGTATTGAGTATGTCGGCAACGGATATATCAATGAGGCGCAACAGATGGGCTGGCTACAGCGGTTGTTCCTGAATCTTTCACCTTTTTAATGACGGGCCGATGAAAACTTCCTTCTTCAACATTACCCTGAGTCTGCTGGTGGTTGGCATCGTTAGCCTGATGCCCGCCGGGGCTCGCGCAGAGCGCATTCGCGATATGGTTTCGGTACAGGGCGTGCGCAGTAACTCTCTGATGGGCTATGGCCTGGTGGTTGGCCTCGACGGCACGGGCGATCAGACGATGCAAACGCCGTTTACCACCCAAAGCCTCAACAACATGTTGTCGCAACTGGGGATCACGGTGCCTGCCGGGGTGAACATGCAGCTTAAAAATATTGCCGCCGTGATGGTCACGGCGGAGCTGCCGCCGTTTGCCCGCAGCGGAGAGAAAATTGATGTGGTCGTCTCTTCACTTGGCAATGCCAAAAGTCTGCGCGGCGGGACGCTGCTGATGACCCCTCTTAAGGGCGTGGATAACCAGATTTATGCGCTCGCGCAAGGCAATTTGCTGGTGTCCGGGGCGGGCGCGCAGAGCGGCGGCAGCCGCGTTCAGGTCAATCAGCTGAACGGCGCCCGCATCAGCGACGGGGCCACCGTTGAGCGCGAAGTGCCGATCGATTTTGCGACGCGCAACACTATTACGCTGCAGCTGCATCAGGATGATTTTACGGCTGCCCAGTCTATCAGCGATGCCATTAACAGCCACTTCAGCGGCGGCGCGGCGACCGCAGAGGACGCCCGCACCATCAAGCTCTATGCCCCTACGGACAGCGCGTCGCGCGTGCGCTTCCTGTCGCGCATTCTCGATTTGCCGGTGCGCGTTCAGGTGATGGATGCCAAAGTGATCGTCAACGCCCGCACCGGGTCGGTGGTGATGAACCGGCACGTGATGCTGGACTCCTGCGCTGTGGCCCAGGGCTCCCTGGCGGTTGAGGTCTCAAGAAGCAGCCGGGTTAGTCAGCCGGATACACCGCTGGCGGGCGGTCAGACGGTCGTCACGCCGGATACGCAGATCTCGGTGCAGGATCGTGGCGGATCGCTACAAAAAGTGTCCACCAGCGCCGATCTCAATCAGGTCGTGCGGGCGCTTAACAGCCTCGGGGCCACGCCTAACGATCTGATGGCGATTTTGCAGTCCATGAAGAGCGCGGGCTGCCTGCGGGCGAAACTGGAGATTAACTGATGAATGCGAAACCGCTCATTTCCGGCGCGGCGTTTGAGGTTAACAGCCTCGACGCCCTGAAAAAGGAGGCGCGCACGAACTCAGCGGTGGGGCTGCGGGCCGCCGCGAAGCAGATAGAGGGCATCTTTGTCCAGATGATGCTCAAAAGCATGCGCGATGCGTCGATCAAGGATGACCTGATGCACAGCCAGTCGTCGGATATGTTTACCTCCATGTACGATCAGCAGATAGCCCAGGATATCGCTGCTCAGGGCAAGCTGGGGTTTGCCGATATGATGGTCAGGCAGTTCGGCGGGGAGGTTGCGCCGCCGGTACCGACTCAGGGGGCGGGCGTCGCGCCCTATCAACTCTCCCCGGGTCAGCAAAAAACCTGGCAACATATCCCGATGCGCAATCTTGCCGACGCGGGAACGCCGGAGGCGCCGCCAATCCCGGCTGGCGCCAACCATCACGACTTTATTTCCCGCCTGCTCGGGCCCGCCATTTCCGCAGCCAGGGAAAGCGGTATTCCGCACCAGCTTATCGTTGCCCAGGCGGCGCTGGAGTCCGGATGGGGAAACCGGGAGATAAGAACGCCGGCCGGGAAAGCAACGCATAATCTCTTTGGCATCAAAGCGACGCCCGACTGGAAAGGGGAGTCCACGGTGGTGACCACCACGGAGTATATTGACGGCGTCAGGAAAAAGGTTAAAGCCGCCTTCCGGGTATATCCCTCTTATTCGGCGGCGCTGGCAGACTATACTTCGTTATTAAAATGTAATCCGCGTTATAAAAATGTAGTTCACTCTCCGACGCCTGAACATGCTGCCCGCGCCCTGCAAAATGGCGGCTATGCCACCGATCCGCGCTACGCAAATAAACTGATTAAAATTATTGATCAGGTGAAAAACGTGGTTGATAAAGGGTTAAGTAGCTATAAATCGGACATCGCTTCATTATTTTAGAAAATATATTTCAGTTAATTCTCATTCAACCGATAGATTAGATAACAAACTTTCCTGTGCGGCGCGAATGATAGCGCTTTCACGCAGTGTTAAGAAATTATTGGTGAGCCATGAATCTCTTGTATTTAGCCCAGAGTGGGCTTAGTTCCGCGCAATTATCCTTAAATGTCGTCGGCAACAATATCAACAATGCCTTCACCCCAGGCTACAGCCGCCAGAATCTGATCCTCGGCGAAGCGGGCGGCCGCACCACCGGCGTGGGCTACTTCGGCTACGGCGTTAAAACCGACGGCGTTGAGCGCGCCTATGACGGTTTTGTCAGTAATCAGATGCGTAACGTCACCTCTGACTACGCTGCTCTCGGCGCCCGCTATCAGCAGTTCAGCCAGATAGACGATATGCTGGGTGACGATACCTCCAACATCTCCGTTTCGCTGAGCAACATCTTCAGCGCAATGGAGAAAATGAGCAGCGATCCGGTTAACCCGGCGGCGCGCCAGGAGGTTTACTCCCAGCTTAAGGCCATCAGCTATCAGTACAACACCAACAGCAACACGCTGGACGGTCTGGAAAAAAGCACCAACACCCAGATTACCCAGAGTGTTGAGGATATTAACTCCTGCACTAAACAGCTGGCGGACATCAACACCCAGATTAATAAGATCTATGCCCAGACCGGCACGCTGCCGTCGGATCTGATGGATCAGCGCGATCAGGTACTCGGTCAGCTGAGTGAACTGGTCGGCGTCAAGGTCAACGAGAACGAAAAGACCGGCCAGGTTGAAGTCACCATGTCCAACGGGATGCCGCTGGTCAGCGGCGACCGCGCCTACTCCCTGGAGGCATCGACCTCGCCTGACGATCCGGCAAAAACCGTTGTCTCCTACGTGGACGCCTCCGGTAATAAGATGGCGCTGGATGAGTCGAAGGTAACCAAAGGTCAGCTGGCGGGCCTGTTCAAATTCCGCAATGAAGATCTGGTTGAGGCCAGAAACCAGCTCAACCAGCTGGCGCTGCAGATGGCGAACAAGTTCAACGAGGTTAACGCCGCAGGCTACGACCTGAGCGGCAAACAGGGAGGCGATCTCTTCTCCGTCGCCAATCCGGCTGCGCAGGCAAATCGCAACAATGCCGGAGACGGCAGCCTCAACGTCAGCTTTACCGATATCAGCAAGGTTGTCGCCCAGGATTACACGATCACCTACAAAGGTCCGGGCCAGAGTGACTGGGAGGTCAAAACCGCCGACGGGCGCACCATCACGCCGACGGTAGGCGACAATGGCGAACTGCAGTTTGACGGCATTTCGATTTCGCCGCAGGGAACTCCCCAGCCTGGTGACTCCTTCAGCCTGAATCCGGCAGACGGCGCGGCGGGTAAGCTCGGGGTGGCTATCGAGAACGGCGACGGTATTGCGGCATCCAGCTCTTCCGATCCGACGGATGAAAGCAATAACGAAAACATCAAGGCGCTGATCGCCATTAAAGATGCCAAAGTGATCAATAACGGTACGCTCTCCGAAGCCTACGCGAGCCTGGTAAGTTCCGTCGGGTCGTCAATGGGTTCCCTGAAGGCGGATATGACGACCACCGGTAAATCTTACAATGCCGCCGCCCAGCAGCAGCAGTCGGTCTCCGGCGTTGATTTAAATGAAGAGATGATCAATCTGCAAATGTTTACCCAGTACTATCAGGCTAATGCCCAGGTACTTAAAACGGCGACGGATATTTTTGACACGATATTAAGCCTGCAATAACCGCTCGGGCTGCGCTAACGGCCCGGCCCATCAGGCTCCGCGACCCGTTTAATTTTTTACCCATAAGGAAAGAAAGCATTATGCGTCTTACCTCCTATTACATGTTCCAAAATAATATTGATAGCCTTTCTAACGCGATGAAAGCGAAGAACGACGTGGGCACCTGCCTTTCCGCCCAGCGTTCATTATTACGTCCCTCGGATAATCCTGCCGGTGCGTCGCAGGCGATTGCCTATCAAAATACGCTGTCTACCATGAGCGAATATGATACCGCCCAGGGATATGCCAAAGATGCCCTTGAGCTGGAAGATAATACGCTGAGCTCGATAGGTAATCTGCTGACGAAAAACCTGAGCGAGAAAATTGTTCAGGGCGGTAACCAGGCATTATCCGATGCCGACCGCCAGGCGCTGGCAACCGAACTTCAGGGGATTCGCGATAACCTGCTGGATCTGGCGAATACCAAAAACAGCAACGGCCGCTATATTTTCTCAGGCTATAAAACCGGTACGGCGCCCTTTAATAAAGACGGCAGCTACGCGGGCGGCGATACGCCGATGACGCAAAAGGTTGCCGACAGCACCGAAATGCAGGTTGGCCACACCGGCAGCGATGTCTTTATGAGCGGGTCTTCTGACGATCTATTTAAAGCCCTCGATAATGCGATTGCTGCGCTGAATAAGCCGGTGTCCAGCGATGCCGACCGCGAAGCGCTGAAAAGCGTACTCGACCTGAGCAATGTGAGCATCAAAAAAGGCATTGATAACCTCGGCAGAGTGCAGGCTGAAGTGGGCACCAGCCTGCAGCATATTGACGGACTGTCGATGAGTTCGGCCACCGATCGCATCAACGTCGAGTCCCGACTGCAGCAAACGGTCGGCTCCGATCCCGATACCATCACTACCATGATCACCCGCTATCAGATGGCCGACTTCGCTCTTGAGAGCTCGGCGAAGGTTTTTCAGAGCATGCAAAATCTGAATATTTTTAATTATCTGAAGTGATTTAACATTAATCGCAATTAATATGCGCATTAATTTAACCATATAGTGATACATCGTTGATACATTTTACATTAATGATCGCATTGCCTGCGGGCAGGAATGAAATAATCATATTCAGCGATTGACGCTTTCAGGGTATGCGATTGCGTCTTATTTAATCAGCGATTATAAAGACTTCGCGGAATAGCCGTAGAAATATTTTTACATGGAATTAGCATCTTTAAGATGGAGATTGGTAGAGATCGTGAGCCTTTTTCAGGCTATTTGATTTCAGAATACTCTCACATAATGTGCTGCATATTATCTGATTAGGTAGTGTGACTGTGAACGGTATTTATACCCAAGATGGAGTAATACAAAAGGACGAGCTATGGACAAAGTATCGTCATATTGTTCGTAATGAAGCGCTGCGCCTTCAGGTCAAACTCCCTGCAAGCGTTGAGCTTGACGATCTCATTCAGGCCGGGACTATCGGCCTGTTGGGAGCGATTGACCAGTTTGATCCAAAGAAGGGCGTTGGGTTGGGCGCATACGTTACTCAGCGTATTCGCTGGGCCATGATTGATGAGCTACGGGAGTATGACTGGGTGCCGCGCCGCGTGCGCAGTAATTCCCGGGAAATATCTGCCGCAATCAGGAAGATTGAGCAGGAGGGTGGGGCTCCTGCAAGCGAGGCAAGCGTTGCAGAAATGTTAGGCGTTTCGTTACATGACTACCAGCAGATGCTGCTGGATACCAACAACAGTCAGGTCTATTCACTGGATGAGTTGCAAGAGGAGTTTGCTGACAATGTACAAATCGTTGATCAGCAAAGCGAAAACAATAATCCACTGAATGAGCTGATGCGCGGCAAGCTGGTGCAGAAAATTGGCCAGGAGATCAAGTTTCTGCCTGAAAGAGAACAACTTTTACTGAGTCTCTACTATCAGCAGGAGCTGAACATGAAGGAGATTGGCGTCCTGCTCGGGATCACTGAAACGCGCGTCAGCCAGTTGCATAGCCTGGCAATAAAGCGTTTGCGGGCACGGCTTGATGTCGCGGGTGAGAAACGCTAGCAGCATCATTGATGCAATAATGATTGAATAATAATCCAATACTTAAAAATATTACTTTTTGCGGTGCTATTATATTTTTCGACCAGGGATGTTCATCATCATGAAGAATAGCTGGAGAGTTGAAAATTAGTAAGGTGTGTGACTATTACCGCAAAGACAGTTTATATGTTTACTATGAAGGTAATTGAGTTTCATTATTAACTACTGCTTCAATTATGAACCTCATCACAAAATTGTAATTCTGTTGCGCAACGTTTATTCATTGTTGTCAGTGATGGGATTTACAGCGCAGATATGCAAAATAGCAGCTGTGTCACCTTTATTTTTATACCTGAAGCTAATATTTTTGATGTTTTTTGTTCAGAAACTTAATTTATCCTTGGGGCTGTAGCCTCGTGGCTTGGTAAAAATAAAATGACTATTGGAAACGTTGACGATCAACTTCAGAGAATTCACGACATCAATTTGTCCTATCTTCTACTGGCGCAGCAGCTTATTCGTGAAGATAAATTTGCCGCAGGGTTTCGCCTGGGACTGAGTGAAGCAACTATTGATACAATTAAAGACCTCTCTTTACCGCAGCTCATTAAGCTGGCATCGACGAATCAGCTCATTTGTCGGCTACGCGTAGATAGCGAAATTGTCATCGATAACTTGACGAAAGACTCCAGAATCGAAGCCCTTCAGCAAATTCACACGGGCATTATTTTATCTACCGATTTACTTAACTCGCTCTCAGAGCAACGAGTTGATCCTACATGACGCATTACTGGACTTTATGATTATGACCGAGAAAAGCATTCTCCAGGAAGTCAGGGAAGTTCAAATTGCCATGGATTTGATTAATTTTGGCGCACGTATGCAGATGCTGGAAAGCACGACCAATCTGAGCCGCAGACGCCTTCTACGTCTTTATAAAGAGCTGCGCGGCTGTCCGCCGCCGAAAGGTATGCTGCCGTTTTCAGAAGACTGGTTTATGGCCTGGGAACGCAATATCCACGCATCCATGTTTTACAACATTTACCTCTATTTGCAGAGAACGGAATCAAGCCGACCTATTGAGGCGACAATTAAGGCCTATCGCCTTTATCTGGAACAGTGCCCTGTTTACGAGGGCGAGGCGCCGGTGCTGGGCCTGACGCGTGCATGGACGCTGCTGCGTTTTATCGACTGCGGCATTATTGAGCAGACGGAGTGTTGCATCTGTGGCGGAAGCTTCGTGGTCACCAGCGAACACTCCCGAAGCGCCTTCACCTGTAGCCTGTGCTCCCCACCTTCACGGGCCATTAAGAAAAATAAAATAGCGAACATGCCTGCTGAAATGCATATGTAAGCGTGATTCGGTTGACGGGGAATATCGGTGATATTCCCTGTCCGTGCTGCGATTTATTGAGGTGCATTTTTCATATCTGCTTATTACCGGCGGAGCTGCGGCTTATTCATTTCTGAGGAATTTTTTGTGTTAGTCATTATCGGTTATCTGGTTGTTATGATTTGCGTTTTCGGTGGCTATTCCATATCCGGAGGGCAGCTGGGTGCGCTTTTTCAACCGACAGAATTATTGATTATCGGCGGTGCCGGGCTGGGGGCGTTTATCGTCGGTAATAACGGTAAAGCGATTAAAGCGACCATGAAGGCATTGCCGCACATGCTTAAGGGTACGCGCTACACCAAAGCGCTCTACATGGATCTGATGGCGATGATGTACCTGATGCTGGCGAAAGGGCGTCAGCACGGCCTGATGACCCTGGAAGGCGACATTGAGGATCCGCAGAACAGCCCTATCTTCTCCGCCTATCCCCGCCTGCTTGCCGACGCCACCCTGATGAACTTCATCGTTGACTATATGCGCCTGCTGATCAGCGGCAGCATGAACGCCTTCGAGATGGAGGCGCTGATGGATGAGGATATCGAAACCACCGAACAGGAGCACGAGGTGCCCGCCAGCAGCCTGAACACCACCGGCGACGCGCTGCCCGCGTTCGGCATCGTGGCGGCGGTCATGGGCGTGGTGAACGCCCTGGCGGCGGCCGACCGCCCGGCGGCCGAACTCGGCGAGCTGATTGCCCACGCAATGGTCGGCACCTTCCTCGGCATCCTTCTCGCCTACGGCTTTATCCTGCCGCTGGCCACGCTGCTGCGGCAGAAAAGCAGTGAAGAGATCAAGATGCTGCAGTGCATCAAGGTCACGCTGCTGTCCAGCATGAACGGCTATGCGCCGCAGATCGCGGTTGAGTTCGGGCGCAAGACGCTCTACTCCACCGAGCGGCCAACCTTCCTCGAACTGGAAGAGCACGTTCGCCAGGTGAAAAGCATGTCCACCAGTAAAATGGATACGCCTTCATGAGTAAAAAAAACGAACCTGTTTTTATCGTTCGTAAACGAAAAAGCCACAAGCACGGCCACCACGGCGGCTCGTGGAAGATTGCCTATGCCGACTTTATGACGGCGATGATGGCCTTCTTCCTCGTTATGTGGCTGCTGTCGACCTCGACGCCGCTGCAGCGCGAGCAGATCGCCGATTATTTCAAGATGCCGCTGCGGGTGGCGATGTCGAGAGGCAATAAGGCCAGCCTCAGCAGCAGCCCGATCCCCGGCGGCGGTGAAGATCTGCTGCGCAAAGAGGGCGAAGAGTTCAAGAAGAAGATTGATGAACTCGATAAGCAGAAAAATATCCGCCACCTCAAGCGCGCCCACGAAGAGCTGGAGAGCCTGATCCACAACGATCCGCGTCTGAGCAACTTCCAGTCCAACCTCCGGCTTTCCCTGACGGAAGACGGCCTGCTGATCCAGATTATCGACAGCCAGGATCGGCCGATGTTTAAGATCGGCAGCAAAGATCCCGAGCCCTATATGCGCGGCATCCTCCAGGCGCTGGTGCCGGTGCTCAACAGCGTGCCCAACCGCATTAATCTCACCGGCCACACGGACTCGCTCCCCTACGCCAACGGCGAGCTGGGCTACAGCAACTGGGAGCTCTCCTCCGATCGCGCCAACGCTACGCGGCGGATGCTGGTTGCCAGCGGGCTTGCGGATAACAAATTCCTGCGCGTGATCGGTACGGCCAACATGCTCCATCTGGAGAACATCAAGCCCGACGATCCGCTCAACCGGCGCATCAGCGTGCTGGTGCTCAGCAAAAGCAAAGAGAAGACCATCATGAGCGAGGACAACGTGCTGCAGAACGCCGCGGACACGCCGTCCAGCGAAAAAATTCAGTCCGGGCTGAAGGCGATGAGCACGATTTCCGGCAAAGCGACGCCCCCGGCCGGGGCGGAGAGCGGTTCTACAACCAGAGGGTAACGCATGGACATCAGTGATTTTTATCAAACCTTTTTTGATGAAGCCGATGAGCTGATGGCTGATATGGAGAGCCATCTCCTGGCGCTCGATTGCCGGTCGCCCGACAAAGAGCGGCTGAATGCGATTTTTCGCGCCGCCCACTCGATCAAAGGCGGGGCGGGCACCTTCGGGTTCACCGTGCTGCAAGAAACCACGCACATCCTTGAGAACCTGCTGGATGATGCCCGTCGCGGCGAGCTGCTGCTGACCAGCGACATCATTAATCTGTTCCTGGAGAGTAAAGACATTATGCAAGATCAGCTGGATGCGTATAAATCGTCCGAAAAGCCCGACGAGGAGACATTCCGCTATATCTGCGAGGCGCTGCGCAAAATCGCCCTGGAGGCGAAGCAGGGCCATGAGGCGCCCGCGCCGCAGCCGGAGCCCGCGACAACCGCGGCGGCCCCGGCCCCCGGCGGCGATGCGAGTACCTCGCTGCACGTGGCGCTCAGGGGCGTTGCTGAAAAGGATCGCGCCGCGCTGCTCGATGAACTGGGCCATCTGGGCGAAGTGCTGGAGCAGAGCAGCGACGGCGACACGCTGCACGTCCAGCTGCTGACCACCTCTTGTGCCGACGATATTCTGGCGGTGCTCTGCTTTGTCCTTGAGGCCGATCAGATAACTATCGCGCCCGCCAGCGCGCCGCTGGCATCGGCCGCGCCGGAGGCGGCGGACAAAGAGAGCGCGCACCACGACGGTCCGCTCGCCGCCCGGGCTAAGCCCGCCGTGCGCGCGCAGGCCGCCGAAACCGGCAGCCTGCGCGTGGCGGTCGAAAAGGTGGATACCATCATCAACCTGGTCGGCGAGCTGATCATCACTCAGGCGATGCTCTCCCAGCTCTCCGAATCCCTCGACCCGGCGCAGTACGACACCCTGATCGCCAGTATCGCCCAGATGGAGCGCAACGCCCGCGATCTGCAGGAGTCGGTAATGTCGATCCGCATGATGCCGATGGAGTACGTCTTCAGCCGTTTCCCGCGCCTGGTCCACGATCTTGGGCAGAAGCTCGGTAAAGAGGTCGAGCTGACGCTGCAGGGCGGCTCCACCGAACTGGATAAGAGCCTGATTGAGCGCATTATCGATCCGCTGACCCACCTGGTGCGCAACAGCCTCGATCACGGCATCGAGGAGAAGGCGCAGCGCGTTGCCAAAGGCAAATCGGCCCAGGGGAATCTGATCCTCTCCGCCGAGCACCACGGCGGCAGCATCGTCATTGAAGTGATCGACGACGGCGCCGGGCTGAACCGCGAGAAGATCCTCGCCCGCGCCGCCGCCCAGGGCATCGCCATCAACGAAAACTGGAGCGACGAAGAGGTCTGGATGCTGATCTTTGCCGCCGGCTTCTCGACCGCGGAGCAGGTCACCGACGTCTCCGGGCGCGGCGTGGGCATGGACGTGGTGCGGCGCAACATCCTCGCCATGGGCGGCCACGTTGAACTGCACTCCGAGCCGAATAACGGTACCACCGTGCGCATCGTTCTGCCGCTGACGCTGGCCATACTCGACGGCATGTCGGTCCGCGTCGGCAGCGAAATCTACGTCCTGCCGCTGGGCACCGTCATGGAGTCGCTGCAGCCGCAGGAGAACGCGCTCTACAACATGGCGGGCGGGGAAGTGATGCTCCAGGTGCGCGGCGAGTATCTGCCTCTGCTCAACCTGCAGCATATCTTCGGCATCGACGGCGACGCCGCAGCTCCCACCGACGGCATCGCCGTGATCCTGCAGAGCGCGGGCTGCCGCTACGCCCTGCTGGTAGACCAGCTTATCGGCCAGCATCAGGTAGTGGTCAAGAACCTGGAGCTGAACTACCGCAAGGTGCCCGGCATCTCCGCCGCCACCATTCTCGGGGACGGCAGCGTGGCGCTGATCCTCGATATCGTGGCGCTGTTTACGCTAAGCAAAAATAACGAACTGGCCGAAAGGCGCTAACTACTGGGGCTAAGCAAGGTATTGGTATGAGTACGACAGGCACGGATAAAAATTTTGGTGATAAAAACGTGGGTAGCGAATATCTGATCTTTACCCTCGGCAGCGAAGAGTACGGCATTGAGATCCTCAAGGTGCAGGAGATCCGCGGCTACGACCGCGTCACCCACATTGCCAATACCCCGGACTTTATTGCCGGCGTAACCAACCTGCGCGGCGTGATCGTGCCGATCCTCGACCTGCGGGTGAAGTTCCGCCTGGCGTCGGCGGAGATTGATGACAACACGGTAACCATCGTCCTCAGCCTCAAGGACCGGGTGGTGGGGATCGTGGTCGACGGCGTATCGGACGTGATGTCCCTGACGGCGGAGCAGATCAAGCCCGCCCCGGACTTCTCGACCCTGCTCTCCAGCAAGTATCTGCTGGGTCTGGGCACTCTCGACGAGCGGATGATTATCCTGGTGGATATCGAGAAGCTGCTCAACAGCGAGGAGATGGATATCGTCCAGCGCCTGGCGGACGAGGAGCCGCAGCATGAGTTTGAGCGGTAGAGGTTGTATTGCGAGGTAGGTTGAGTGGGCGACAGGGATGTCGCCCTTTTTGCTAAATTATAAATGGAAGAAAACTTTTAGTGCAAGTTGGGCTGTTAGTTAGTCCATTTGCAATAGTAACGACGTTTGATATTAGTAATCATCAGTTCGTTAAGAAAGTCTTTTGGTACTGTACCGCTAGAGTAAATGCCTGTTGGCATATTCCCTTTCTCTGTATATGCGACGCCAGGACTATCACAAACGTCAAATTTGTACTCTTTTTTGTCGACTAAAATTGATAGATAATAATTTTTAAAAATTAGTCTTGTTTTTTCTATAAGCTCTTTATCGTTGTTTGGAACGTAAACTCCAAATTCAAAGCGTGCACTGTCCTCAGTAATGCTATCTATCCTAAACCAGCCTACAGATGATGCCGGAGTATTTGTTGAAATGAAGTCACAATCCCCCAGCTTCCCTGCTCCAATATCAATATATCCGACAATTACACCGGTTGAAGTTTCTGATGTGATATCCATTGTTAAATAGTAATCTTTATCACTGTCTTGTACCAATTTCCAATCTTTGATTTCCATATCCACCTGCGATGGCTGATACGGCACAAAATTTACCTCCGCGTTGCAGATCTCAATATTGGGCAGGTAGTCAAATTGGGTATCTACCGGCACGCCGGCCAGGGCGCGCCAGTCGCCGTCTTTCACCGTCTGGCCCGGTTCGCCGGGGTTGAGCACCAGATATATGTTGCGGTCTTTCCACGCCTCGCGGCTGACGCGTTTGCCGCTTTTCAGTTCGAGCATTGCCCATTCGAATGAGCCTTCTGCTGCCGGTAAATCTGCCATAGTAATTCCTCAGTATTGATAGAAAAGAAAAATAAGCGCGGACTATTTTCCGGGCTTAATCATATTTTGGCATTCAGCGGTCATGGAATAAATAAAAGGGCGTTGTGTCAGCGGCGACAGAAATAACAGGGAAGTTGTGGGGGAATAGTCTGTAAGAAAAACAAATAAAAAAAAGCCCCAGCCGGAGAGGGGCTGGGGCAAGGCTCGGTATAACGAACCCCGTAGTCAGTGCTTTATTAACGCAGCAGTGACAGTACGTTCTGCGGAACCTGGTTAGCCTGGCCGAGGACGGTTACGCCCGCCTGCTGCAGGATATTGGCGCGGCTCATGTTGGACACTTCGGAGGCGAAATCGGCGTCCTGGATACGGGAGCGGGACTCGGACAGGTTGTTAACGGTGCTGTCCAGGTTGCTGATCACCGAGTCAAAGCGGTTCTGTACCGCACCCAGGCCGGAGCGCAGTTCATCCACCTGCGCCAGCGCCTTGTCGATGGTAGCGAGAGGGTTGGCCGTCGAGGGTTCGCCCAGGCCGGCACCTGCTCTTGTTGCATCGTCCAGCTTGGCGCCATTGGCTTTATAGGTTACTTTGTTATTAGCATCATCCCAGCCTAGATCCACTTTTACGGCACCATCGTCACCAACGGCATAGTAGTTGCCGTCATCCGACTTATACAGCTTCGCATTCGCACCGGCTTCAGCGGTAATGTCTGCAGCAGCATTAAGATCGGTAAGACTCACAGTACCGGCTTTGTCCGTACCGTCAGAACCTTTGACTGTAATGCTGGCACCGTCGGCCTGTTCTTCAGCAGTCATACCTGTCGCCACTTTGAAATCGTCCATACCCAGCGTGGTGGAGTCGATTTTATTCAGCTGAATATCAATGGTCTGGCCGTCGTTGGCGCCGACCTGGATGCTCAGGGACTGATCCTTGCTCAGTACCTTCACGCCGTTAAATTCGGTCTGCTCGGAGATGCGGTTAATTTCGTCCAGACGCGCGTCGATTTCGTCCTGAATAGATTTACGGTCAGAATCGGAGTTGGTGCCGTTCTGCGCCTGGGTGGTCAGGCGGCGGATATTCTGCAGGTTGTCGTTGATCTCGTTCAGCGCGCCTTCAGTGGTCTGGGCGATGGAGATACCGTCGTTGGCGTTGCGCGACGCCTGGCTCAGGCCGTTGATGTTGGCGGTGAAGCGGTTGCTGATCGCCTGACCGGCGGCATCGTCCTTGGCGCTGTTAATACGCAGGCCGGAAGAGAGGCGCTGAATAGCGGTACCCAGGGATGCCTGAGATTTGTTTAAGTTATTCTGTGCGACCAGGCTCAGGGCGTTGGTATTAATGACTTGTGCCATTAGTAGTTCCTCATTACATTAATTACTATTTAAAAAAGATAATAACGTGATGCGCTGTTTCGTTTCGCATGATTTAAATATCGGTGGCGGAAAAAATAACTGAAAAATTTTTTAACGAAAACGCGCTGACTGAGCGCGTTTTAATCAGGGCGGCGGCGCCGTGCCTTTATAGGCGGAAACGACCTTAAAAAAGGTCTTAAAATGTACGGGTAGCGCAATTAAATGAATTGCGCGCATTGTTGCAGGCAGTTCGCCGCATTGTTTTTGGTATGGTGATACATTCTGTAAAAATAGAAAAATGATGCGCTGAAAAGTGCGGAACAATGCATTTCTGCGCATCATAACGTTGCCGTCGTGGCGACAAAAAATTAAACTTTGCGCTATTCAAACCGATATCTATGTGACGTTCCTTAGATTGAGTTAATTAAGCACAGGAGTACACGATGGGAATTTCATCTTTAGGTATCGGGTCCGGGATTGATACCGCCGGGATGCTCGAACAGTTAAAGGCGGGCGAGCAGATGCGCCTGCAGCCCTACACCCTTAAAAAGAGCACCTACAGCGGCAAGATCTCCGCCTGGGGGCAGATCTCCAGCGCCATGTCCGACCTGCAGGCCTGCATTAAAAAGCTCAAGGGCGACGCCTTCAGCAAGATGACGGTCAGTAAAAACGACGCCTTTACCGCCACGGCGGGCAGCGGCGCCACGGCGGATACCCACTCGGTGACCGTACACCAGCTGGCCAGCGCGCACAAAATTAAGACCAAGGGCTTTCCCAGCGCCGACGACCAGCTGGGTCAGGCCAACGGCGGCACCCGCAAAGTCACTATCACCACCGGCGACGGCAAAACCACCACCGTCGAGCTGAAGGATGACGAAACCTCCCTGTCGCAGATCGCCAAAGCCATCAATAAGGCGGACGGCAACGTTAACGCTACGGTGCAGCGCACCGACGACGGCTATCAGCTGGTGCTTAACTCGAAGACTACCGGCAGCGACGGCAAGATGTCGGTCAGCGTCTCCGGAGACGACAAGCTGGGGGCGGTCCTCAATACCTCCAAAGGCGGCAATCCGGGCGGCGCCGACGATAACGGCGACGCGATGGAGCTGGTGACCGAGGCCAAAGACGCCAAGCTCACCGTCGACGGCAGCGACTACACCCGCTCCTCGAACGACATTAACGACATCATTACCGGCGTAACCCTCGACCTGAAGAACGTCTCTAAAGATGATCAATCAGAGCAGCTGACCCTGACGCCGGACACCTCCGCCGTCAAGGACGCGGTGAAGGACTTCGTTGACAAGTACAACGCTCTGACCAAGCTCACCTCCGCCGCCAGCAAATATGTTAAAAACGACACCTCCGGCCTGGCTGACGATCAGGTGGCGACGCCAAGCGGCCAGAGCGGCATTCTGATGGGCGACTCGACCCTGCGCGGGATGGTCTCCGAGATCCGCGATGCGGTTAACGGCACCTACGGCTCGGGCGATGCGGATATCTCTGCGCTGGCCGATCTCGGCATCAAGGTGGACGCCGCGACGGGCAATATGACCCTTGACGAAAGCAAGCTGGATAAGGCCATCGCGGATAACCCGGACGCCATCAAGAATATGTTCGTGGGCAGCAACGGCGATACCGGCATGGCCTCCAGCCTCAACGATATCGTCACGCGCTACATCGGCGATCCCGATGACTCATCGAAAAAGAAAGATGACAGCATCATTGAGATGGCGACCGACGATCTTAACGCGCAGGTCAAGCTGATGGACGCCCAGATCGACAAGACCCAGAAGCTGATCGATGCTCAGGTCGAGCGCTACCGCGTTCAGTTCCAGAACCTGGATGCCACGCAGTCCAAGCTGACGAACCTCGGCAACCAGCTCACCTCAATGCTGGCTTCGCTCTGACGTAGCCACACACTGACAGCGGCGGAGGCAACTCCGCCTGATAATAAATGGAGACACCGTGTACGCAAAACAGGGGACCGGGGCCTACGCCCGCGTTGATCTGGAGAGTCAGCTGGCCGGCGCGACGCCGCATCAGCTTATTTCAATGCTCTATGACGGGGCGCTGAATGCGGTGCTGCGCGCCGGCATCTATTTTGAAAGCGGCAATATTGCCCGGCGCGGGGAGATGATCTCCCGGGCCATCAATATTATTGAAAACGGGCTGCGCAGCGCCCTCGATCATGAGAAGGGGCAGGAGATCACCCGCGATCTGGAGCGACTGTATGACTATATGTCCCGCGCGCTGCTGCAGGCCAACCGGGAGAATAATCCCGCCGGGCTGACGTCGGTAAGCGAAATATTAACGAACCTCGCCACCACGTGGAAAGAGATTGAACCGAGAAAAATACAGGCTCACTATGGCTAAACTTTCGACAGCAGATTATGAACATATTTACCGCCTGAATGCGGATCTCCTGACGCTGGCCCGGCAGGGAAACTGGGATGCGTTTATCCCCCTGGCCGAGCAGTACGTCACCGCGGTCTCCGATATCATTGAGAATTCACCTGCAGAGATGATGGCGCAGGATGAAGAGCGGCTGATTTCGCTGTTTAAGTCATTGCTGAGCAATGAAGATGAAATAGAGCAAGCGCTCAGGCAGCGTCTTCAGTTCCTGAGAAAAGACATGTCCTCGCTGCACAATGGGAAAAAATGCAGTGAAGCCTATGCCCGCCAGTTTACCTCCGTTCGCCACTAATATTCGCAGAGGCCGTTTTCACTGTCTGAAAACGGCCTTCGCATGCCTGATTATTCCACCGCAATTTAGAACCTATCCCATTAGGACTAATTTACTTGCCATTTTAGCCCCGGGCAGTGCTCGAACAAAATCCGCAGGATTTTGAACGCCCTTCAGGGCGGCCCAAAGGGTGAGCGCAGCGAATAATCCTCACGTACTCCAGTACGCTCCGGTTTCTCCGCGCTGGTCGGAACTAAACTGGCTGCGACATTTACGCCTACTGGGATAGGCTCATAACCGCTACTGCCGGTAATTAATGGTCAGCTGATTCTGCACGACGTTGAGCGCCGGAACGATGCGTCCGGGGCGCGCGACGCGGTAGGTAAAGTGCAGCGGCGCGGCGAGCGCCGGAGCGCCGCTCAACGACATCCGGCCCGCAAGGCCGGGCAGCGAGAGGCAGCCGCCGGGCGCGCACAGGGCGATGTTCAGCCCCGCAGGCGGGTTACCCAGCAGCTGAATGCGCCACGACAGGGAGTAGGGGCGGGCGCCGGGCGGCAGGGCGGGTGCCAGCGCGCGGCTGACCAGCGTCTGGCCGCCCGCGCCGGTGATGCCGCCCATCGAGGCGGCGGTGACGCTGCCGCCGGCGGCGGTCGCCGCCAGGGGCAGCAGCAGCGCAAGGCTGAGCAGGGCGCGCGGCATCACGACTTCGCGCCGATGGTATAGGTGAAGCGCACAACCCGGTTGCTGGCGATCTCCTGGTTAGCCAGCACGGCGAGCTGGGGATAAACCCGGCGCAGAAAACGCGACAGCATAAAGCGCAGCGGCTGATTTACCAGCAGCACCAGCGGCGCGCCGGCGGCGCTCTGCTGCATAATCGCCTCTTCGGTCTGCTGCAGAATGGCGTCGGCAATGCCCGGTTCAATCGCGCTGCCGCTCTGGGTGGCCTGAATCAGCAGCCGCTCGAGATTAAGATCGAGGCCGATCGCTTCGATATCGCCGCTGCCGGGGAACCACTGCTGGGTGATCGCCCGCCCCAGACGGATCCGCACCAGCGCGGTCAGCGCTTCCGGATCGCTCTGGGTGCCGATATTTTCCGCCAGGGTGTCAATAATGGTGCGCATATCGCGGATCGAGATCCGCTCCGCCAGCAGATTTTGCAGCACCTGATGAAACACGTTGAGCGAGATCGTTTCCGGGATCAGATCCTCTACCAGCTTCGGCATCTCCTTGGTCAGCCTCTCCAGCAGCATCCGGGTTTCCTGACGGCCAAACAGCTCGTCGGTGTGGGAGGCGATCAGGTGGTTAAGATGGGTCGCCACCACCGAGCTGGGATCGACCACCGTATAGCCCAGGGTCTGGGCGCGCTCGCGCAGCACTTCGTCAATCCACACTGCGGGCAGGCCGAAGGCCGGGTCCTGCGTCTTCTCGCCCGCCAGCTCTCCCTCGGCGCAGCCGGGGTCGATAGCCAGCCAGCGGTCCGGCTGCGCCTCGCTGCGGCCAATTTCCACACCCTTAAGCAAAATGCGGTACTCGGTCGGGGCCAGATCGAGGTTGTCGCGGATGTGCACCGCCGGCGGCAGGAAGCCCATCTCCTGGGCGAACTTTTTGCGGATACCGCGAATACGGGTCAGCAGCTGGCCGCTCTGTTCGCTGTCGACCATCGGGATCAGGCGGTAGCCGACTTCCAGCCCGAGCACGTCCTCATGCTGCACGTCGGCCCAGGAGGCTTCCGCCACCTGCGACGCCTTCTCCTCCGCCATCTGCATCGCCTTTTTATCCAGCGCCGCGTCGGCGGGAGCCTTCATCTGACGGCCGCGCGTCCACCAGGCGAGCGCCAGCAGCCCGGCGGTAAACAGCAGAAAGACGAAGTTCGGCATCCCCGGGATCATCCCCAGCAGGCCAACCACCCCGGCGGCCAGCAGCATCACCTGCGGATTTTTGAACAGCTGGCCCGTCATCTGTTCGCCGACGTCCTGATCCGTGGAGACGCGGGTGACGATCACGCCCGCCGCCGTCGAGATGATCAACGCCGGGATCTGCGCCACCAGGCCGTCGCCGATGGTCAGCAGGGTATAGGTCTGTCCGGCTTCGGCGAAGCTGAGATCGTGCTGCAGAATACCGATGATCAAGCCGCCGATGACGTTGATGACCATGATCAGGATCCCGGCGATGGCGTCGCCGCGCACGAACTTGCTGGCGCCGTCCATCGAGCCGTAAAAATCCGCTTCCTGGGTAACTTCGCTGCGGCGGCGCTTGGCTTCCTCCTCGCCGATCAGTCCGGCATTCAGATCGGCGTCGATCGCCATCTGCTTGCCCGGCATCCCGTCCAGCACGAAGCGGGCGCCGACTTCGGCGATACGCCCCGCGCCCTTGGTGATAACCATAAAGTTGATGATGATAAGGATGGTAAATACCACGATACCGATGGCAAAGTTGCCGCCGACCAGAAAGTGGCCGAAGGCGTCGATCACCTTGCCCGCGGCGCCTTCGCCGGTGTGGCCGTGCATCAGGATGATGCGCGTCGAGGCGACGTTGAGCGCCAGGCGCAGCAGCGTCGAAAACAGCAGCACCGTCGGAAAGGCGGAGAACTCCAGCGTGTTCTGGGTAAACATCGCCACCATCAGGATCATCAGCGACAGGACGATGTTAAAGGTAAACAGCATATCCAGCACGAAGGAGGGCAGCGGCAGGATCATCATCGCCAGAATTGCCATGATAAGCGCCGGGCCTGCCATGACCTGCCACTGGGTCTGCTTTAATCCGGGTAAACGTAATTTGGCGGCTAAATTTGCCATCACTCTTGACTCTCTTGTGCAAAATCCAGTGCCGGCGGCACGGGTAAATGTTGGGGTTTTTTCGGCAGTACGCCTTTGCCTTTACGCCAGTTGCGCATGCCGTAAACCCAGGCAAGCACTTCGGCCACGGCGGCGTAAAGCGCGGTTGGGATCTCCTGCCCAATCTCGCAGTGGCGATAGAGCGCGCGGGCAAGGGGCGGCGCTTCCAGCATCGGAATGCGGTGTTTTGCCGCCTCTTCCCGGATGCGCAGGGCAATGTCGCCGGCGCCTTTGGCCAGCATCACCGGCGCGCGATTACCGCCCTCCTGATAGCTTAGGGCGATGGAGTAGTGCGTCGGGTTATTGACGATAACGTCCGCGCGCGGAATATCGGCCATCATGCGCTGCTGCGCCGCCGCCCGCTGCAGCTGTCTGATGCGTCCCTTAACGTGAGGATCGCCCTCGTGCTGCTTGTGTTCGTCGCGGATCTCCTGGCGGCTCATGCGCAGCTTTTTCAGATGACTCATCAACTGATAAAAAACGTCGTAGCCGACCAGCGGCAGCAGGGTCAGAATGACGATCAGCATGCAGCGGGAGATCATCGCCCCGCTGTCTTTGATGGCATCGGGCAGCGGCTCGTAGATAAGCTGGATCATGTGCGCCTTGCTGCTGAACAGATAAAAGGTGCTGGCGGCACCGACCAGCGCAACCTTGAGCAGGCTCTTGAACAGCTCGGAGACCATCTGCATCGAGATCATGCGCTTTATGCCCGAGAGCGGATTAAGCCGCGTAAGATCTACCTTCAGCGATTTGCCGCTGAGGCTTAACCCGCCGAGGCACGCCGGGGACACCAGCGCCGTCAGAAACAGCCCGCCCAGCATCGGCAGCACGGTGACCATCGCCATCGACAGCAGTTCGCCCGCGCGGATGGTCGAAAAGGTCACGTCGCGCGCCAGCAGATTGTCGAAGGTCAGCCCATCGTGCAGCAGCATCATCAGGCGTTCGGCCATGTTTTCGCCGCCGGCGATCAGCAGCAGCCAGCCCACCAGCAGCATCAGCAGGGAGGTAAGCTCTTTGGAACGCGGGATCTGACCTTCTTCGCGGGCTTTCTGCCGCCTGTGGGGCGTGGGGTCTTCCGTTTTTTCTACATCACTCTCTTCAGACATCTTTTAACAACGCGAAAGTAGGGGGCGAGGGATAGGCCCGGGGCCGCGGTGAAATCGCCTCACCGGCGGCGGCCGGGTTAAAACCCGAGCGTTTCCAGCAGGTCGTCAACCTGGTCCTGCGAGGCCATGATCCCGGAGACGTTCTGGTTGACCTGCGGACCATTCTTCAGGCTTTCCGGCTTCCTGTTGGCGTATTCCGGCAGCATTTCCGGCATGTTCTCCAGCAGGACCTGCACCAGTTCGCGCTCGATATTCTCAATCAGCACCATCAGATGCTGGATAACCTGGCCGGTGAGATCCTGGAAATCCTGGGCCATCATGATTTCCATCAGCTGCTTATTGGTTTTCCCGGCCAGCTCCGGCGTATCGCCGAGGAAGCGGCGGGTGTCGCTGACCAGCGCTTTCGCGTCGGCAAGCGCCACCGGATCGGCAAACCAGGCGTCCCAGCGCTGGCTCAGGCCGCTGGCCCGGGCGCTCAGCTGGTCCTGCAGCGGACGGGCGTTCTCCACGCAGGTCAGCGCACACTCGGCGGCCTCTGAGGTCTTACCGACTACGTAGTTGAGGCGGGCCCGGGTATCCGGGATCGCCTCGGCGACGTCCATAATGGCGCGGTCAAGACCGAGATTGGCGATGCTGTCGCGCAGCAGGCGCGTGAGCTGGCCCACTTTGGAGAAGATATCTTTGAAGTTCTGACTGGACTCCTGGTGTTGCGTTACGTTCATCGCTACCACCCTAACTTTTCGAATATTTTGTTGAGTTTTTCTTCCAGAATGGCGGCGGTGAAGGGCTTCACCACATAGCCGTTTGCCCCTGCCTGAGCGGCGGCAATGATGTTCTCTTTTTTCGCTTCGGCGGTGACCATCAGCACGGGGACCGTTTTCAGGTTGTCGTCCTTGCGCATTTCGCACAGCAGCTGCAGACCGTCCATATTGGGCATATTCCAGTCGCTGATGACGAAGTCGGCGCGGTCGCTGCGCAGGCGGGCCAGGGCATCCTGGCCATCCTCGGCCTCTTCGATGTTTTTGTAACCCAGATCCTGAAGAAGATTGCGTACGATCCGGCGCATGGTGGCGAAGTCATCAACGACCAGGAAACGTAAGTTTGTATCTGCCATAGTTCTATCCTGTAAAAGCGCTCCCGGCGGGGCGCATCATGTTTAAAAACGAGATTAAATTCGGCGAGCCTGCCCGACGACGCTGTTGAGCATTTGCTGGCTCATATCGCACAGGTCGACCACTTCAATGTCCGGGTTAAGGGCAATCGCCTCGCGCGGCATGCCGAACACCACGCAGCTTTTTTCACTCTGGGCAAGGGTATGCGCCCCGGCGTTGTGCATCTCCAGCAGCCCTTTCGCGCCGTCGCTGCCCATGCCGGTCAGAATCACGCCAACGGCGTTCTTACCGGCTGATGTGGCCACCGAACGAAAAAGAACATCCACAGAGGGGCGGTGGCGGTTAACCGGTTCGCCATCGCTTATCCTGACGTGATAGTTGGCCCCGCTGCGCACCAGCTCCATATGGCGATTGCCCGGCGCGATATAGGCATGGCCCGGCAGCACGCGTTCGCCGTCTTCGGCCTCTTTGACCGAAATCCGGCACAGGCCGTCGAGGCGCTGGGCAAAAGAGTGGGTCAATCCCGGCGGCATATGCTGGGTTATCACAATGCCGGGGCTTGAGGGCGGCAGCGGCAGCAGCGTCTGGCGCAGGGCTTCGGTGCCGCCGGTCGATGCGCCGATAGCAATGATTTTTTCACTGCTCACCCGCGGGCCGCTCAGGGGGATCACCGCAGAGGGTTCGCGCGTCAGGCGGTGAATACAGGCCCTGGAAGCGATGTGAATTTTCTCCACAATCAGCTCGGCGTATTGCAGCATGCCTTCTTTGAGCGCCATATGCGGTTTATTAACGAAGTCCACCGCCCCCAGCTCCAGGGCGTGGAGGGTGATTTCTGAGCCGCGCTGGGTCAGGGAAGAGATCATCACCACCGGCATCGGGCGCAGGCGCATCAGGCGCTCAAGAAAATCCAGGCCGTCCATACGCGGCATCTCTACGTCCAGGGTCAGCACATCGGGATTAAAGCGCTTAATCAGATCCCGGCCAATGAGCGGATCGGGCGCGGTAGCGACCATTTCCATATCCGGCTGACCGTTAACGATATCGGTCATGATGCTGCGAATCAGAGCGGAGTCGTCAATGCAGAGCACTTTTATCTTACTCATCACTTCTCCTGTGTCAGGTAATACACCGACTGACCGCGCAATTGAAAAGCGCCGTGAGTGTTCCCGAAATGTTCAGAGTGGCCGGCAAACAGGATGCCGTTGGGTTTCAACAGTTTTGCAAAGCGTTTTAAAAGCCGTTGCTGCGTATTTTTATCAAAGTAAATCATGACATTACGGCAGAATATTGCGTCGAAAGGTGCCGGAATGTCCCATTCACTATTCAGCAAATTGAGCTGCTGATAGTGAATGGATGACAGCAGTTCTCGCTTTACCCGCACCCGCTCGCGCTGCTCGCCGGTGCCGCGCATGAAGTAGGTTTGCTTCTGGCGCTGTGATAATCCTGCGATATCAGAGAGCCGGTAAATCCCACTTCTGGCCTTTGCTAAGACGTCAGTGTCGATGTCCGTTGCCCATACTCTCGGACCGGCCAGCGCCGGGCCCAGCGCGTCGTTCAGCGTGATGGCAATGGAGCAGGGCTCTTCGCCGGTTGAGGCGGCGGCACACCATACGCTGTAGTTAACAGGCCGGCTCCTGGCGTGTTCAGCCAGAATGGGGAAGTGATAGGCTTCCCGAAAAAAAGAGGTCAAATTTGTTGTCAGGGCGTTAATAAAACACTGCCACTCCGGACTGTTGGGATTTGACTCGAGCAGTTGGATATAGCGCCCGAAACTCTCAATTTTTAATTCCCGCAGGCGGCGGGAGAGCCTGTTATAAACCATTCCGTGCTTTTGCTTGTTAACAACAATACCCGCTCGCTGATAAATCAACTCGCCGATCCTGCACAAGTCTTTCTCGGATAGCTCTTGCTGAAGGCGCATGTTTAGTTCAATTTGTTAATATTCCGTTATATAAATATTTCCTGTCATTAACCGCGGAGGATATTTTAAAAATCGCCTGTGGCCGGGAATAAAATAATCTGACAAGCTTAAGGTAAGTAATATTTATCCCTTGAAATACAGGCATAAATAATGTCTTTTCGCTATTATACGCCCATGCTCATGATATCCTGGTAGGCGCTGACTAACTTATTACGCATTTGAACGCCGAAGTTTAGCGCTACCGACGCTTTCTGCTGGTCGACCATCACATCATTAAGACCAATATCTGAAGCGCCGGTCATATAGTCCTGAGACTCCTGTTGCGCGCGGGTTTGCATTGTATTAATGTTGTTAATGCTGTTGAGCAATTCATTAGAAAACGAAGACGTCTTCTTGCTGCCCGCAGTCGTCGGTAAAAATGCCCCGTTTTGAGAGGCTGCAATTTGCTGGCTTTGGGCATTAATCTGGTCCAGCACCCCGCTCATTGATTGAATTGACACTGTTATTTGCTCCTGACTTAGTAACCTGACGAAGACAGGGTACTGAATTTATCTTAATGATGATTGATTACCAAAGATTAACATGTCAGCTAGCAAACAATATAACGTGAAAAGCCGTCACAAGTTTAAGCTTATTGATACTTAGAAAAACTATTTTTGGCAGATAATACGCCGCTGAAATTCGGTCAAAGTGTTTAGCGCCCTGCTTTGATATCTGAGCTTGCAATGTTGAGCGGTAACTTGGCATCTATTCACGTTATTTATTTTCTTACAGGACTATGGCATGAATGCCACGACAAACGATATCAAAAGAAATAGCACTGCTACTGTCATTGCGCAGCTGGAGCGTTTGCGATCCAGTCCCAAACTCGTTTTAGCGATTGCGGCAGCGGCTGCGCTCTCTCTTATTATTGGACTGGTGTTCTGGGCGCAGACGCCTGAGTATCGGGTGCTGTACACCAACATCAGCGATCAGGATGGCGGGGCCGTGGTGTCGCAGCTGTCGCAGATGAACATCCCTTATCGCTTTACCGACCGCGGCGGGGCCATCACGGTACCGGCCGATAAAGTCTACGAAGCGCGCCTCAAACTTGCCCAGCTTGGACTGCCGAAGGGCGGCGAGGTTGGCTTCGAGCTGCTGGATCAGGAAAAGTTTGGCATCAGCCAGTTCAGCGAACAGGTCAACTTCCAGCGGGCGCTGGAGGGGGAGCTTTCCCGCACGATTGAGACCCTCGGCCCGGTTCATACCGTCCGCGTTCATCTGGCCATTCCTAAGCCCTCGATGTTTGTGCGTGAACAGAAGGTGGCCTCCGCATCGGTAACGGTCACCCTCAACAGCGGCCGCTCGCTGGATTCAGGCCAGGTGAATGCCATTACTTATCTTATCTCCAGCGCCGTCCCGGGTCTTAATGCCGACCATGTCACGGTAGTGGATCAGAATGGCCGCCTGCTGACCCAGAGCGGCGAACAGGCTATTCAGACCTCGCATCTGAAGTACACCAGCGATCTTGAAGCGGATTACCAGCAGCGCATTCAGGCGATACTGGCACCGATTGTCGGCCACAGTAACGTTAAGGCGCAGGTTACCGCCCAGCTGGACTTTACGCTCCACGAGCAGACCGACGAGGCGTATCAGCCTAATACTGACGTTAATAAGATGGCGATCCGCAGTCGGCAGAACAGCATTTCTCAGCAGGGCGGACGCAATGCCGTCGGCGGCGTGCCCGGCGCGCTCAGCAACCAGGCGCCGACGCCTGCTGCGGCGCCGCTGACGCGGCCTCTGGGTGCGGGCGCCGCGCAGAATAGTACCAGCCAGACCAGCACAGCGGCTTCACAGGCCCCGGCGTCCGCCGTGCCCTACAACAACCGCCAGGACGAAACCACCAACTATGAGGTTAACCGCACGCTGACCCACACCAAACGTAACCTCGGTGAGGTTGAGCGTCTGTCCGTGGCGGTGGTGGTGAACTATTTGCCAGGAAAAGGCGGCAAACCGGCGGCGCTCACCAAAGAGCAGCTGGCGCAGATTGATACGCTTGTTAAAGAAGCCGTGGGCTACTCGGCGCAGCGCGGCGATACCGTTAACGTTATTAACTCGCCGTTCAGCACCGTCGAGGAAGATGCGCCGCCGCCGTTCTGGAAGCAGCAGGCCTTCTTCGATCTGCTGATGTACGCGGCCCGCTACCTGTTTATTGCCATCGTGGCGTGGGTGCTGTGGCGCAAGCTGGTCCAGCCTGCCTGGATCCGCCATCAGGAGGCGGTTATCCATCGCCTCGAACTGGAGAGAGAAGCGCGCCAGGCCCAGCTGGATGCCCATAAGATCAACGCCGAGAAGAGCGAAAGAGAGAAAGCCGAACAGCGCGTCGAAGTTGAGCTTAATACGCAGAAACTCCGCGATCTGGCCGAGCAAGAGCCTCGCGTCATCGCGCTGGTGATTCGTCAGTGGATTAACAAGGACATGAAGCAACAATGAATGCCTACGATAAAAGTGCCATCGTCATGTTGACCCTCGGCGACGGACTGGCCGCCGAAGTGTTCAAACATCTCAATACGCATGAGGTCAAACAGATCAGTAGTGCGATGGTGAATATGGGCGGATTTACCCATGAAGATCTGTCCACTGTTCTTGGCGAATTCCAGCGCGACTCCAGCGAGTACGCGGTACTGAGCGTCAACACCAACGACTATCTGCGCAGCGTACTGGTCAAGGCGCTGGGCGAGGAGCGGGCCTCCAGCCTGCTTGAAGACCTGCTGGATTCCCAGCAGGGGGCGAACGGTATCGAAACGCTCAACTTTATGGAGCCGCAGAACGTCTTCGATCTGATCCGCGAGGAGCACCCGCAGATCATCGCCACTATTCTGGTTCACCTCAAGCGTAACCAGGCGGCCGATATTCTCAGCAAGTTCGATGAGCACGAGCGCAACGATATTATGCTGCGTATCGCCACCTTCGGCGGCGTCCAGCCGGCGGCGCTCCAGGAGCTGACCGAGGTGCTGAACAACCTGCTGCACGGCCAGAATCTCAAGCGCAGCAAGATGGGCGGCGTACGTCCGGCGGCGGAGATCCTCAACCTGATGAAGAGCCAGCAGGAAGATGCCGCTATTGCCGCCGTGCGGGAATACGATCAGGAGCTGGCGCAGAAAATCATCGACGAAATGTTCCTCTTCGAAAACCTCGTCGAAGTGGAAGATCGCAGCATTCAGCGCATTTTGCAGGAGATCGAAAGCGAATCCCTCATTATCGCCCTCAAAGGCGCCCAGCCGGAGCTGCGCGAGAAGTTTTTCCGCAATATGTCCCGCCGCCAGGCCGACATTATGGTGGAAGATCTCGCCTCCCGCGGGCCGGTGCGTATGTCTCAGGTTGAGGCCGAGCAGAAAAATATTCTGATGATTGTCCGTCGCCTGGCGGAGTCCGGTGAGATCCTGCTGGGAGGAAGCGATGATGCCTATATCTGATAGCGAGAGCCGCACCGCCTGGCAGAGCTGGCAGCCGAAAGATCTGCTGGAGGCGGCCGTGCCGGTCGAGCAGGAGATCATCGACAATTTGCCGGTCGATCTGCAGTCCGATGAGCAGGTGCAGGCAGAATTAACCCGCCTCTATCAGCAGGCGGAGCAGAAAGGCATGGCGCAGGGCATGGCCCGCGGCTTCGATGAAGGAAAAAAGCAGGGCTATGAAGACGGCTTCGTGCACGGCCAGCAGGAGGGCGCAGCCCAGGGCAAGAAAGAGGCGCTGGCCGAGCAGCAGGCGTCGATCGCGCGCTTTAACCAGTGGTGCGATGAATTCAAAATCACCCTGGATAACCTCGACAGCGTCATCCCGGCGCGGCTGGTTCAGCTATCGCTGACCGCGATCCGCGCCATGCTCGGCAGCCACGTCAGCTTTGACAGCACGGTGCTGATGGACAAGATCCAGCAGCTGCTGCAAAAAGACACGCTGTTTAAAGGCCATTCGCAGCTGTGGGTGCACCCTGGCGATGCCGATATGGTCAGAGAGAAAGTGGGCGACTCTCTTGAGGCGTTGGGCTGGGAACTGCGCACTGACAACCAGCTGCTGCCAGGCGGCTGCCGCCTGACCTCTGAAGAAGGGGAGTTCGACGCCACGCTCACCACCTGCTGGCAGGAGCTGTGCCAGCTGTCGCGCGAGGACGCGCACCTATGACGCTGCGGTTAAAAAAGTGGCTGGACGCGATTGAGCGCAAAGAGAAGCAGATATCGCGGCTCGCCTCCTTTCGCCAGTACGGCAAGCTGACCCGGGCGACGGGCCTGGTGATGGAGGCGGTGGGGCTTCAGCTTCCCATCGGTACGCTGTGCATCGTTGAACGCCAGTCGAATCACGGCCTGGACTGCGTCGAGAGCGAGGTCGTGGGCTTCAACGGCAAGTGCCTCTATCTGATGCCGCTGGAAAATGTCGACGGCATCCTGCCCGGCGCGCGGGTCTACGCCCTCGACAGCGGCGCGGGGGCCATTAAAGGCAAGCAGCTGCCGCTGGGGCCGGAGCTGCTGGGGCGGGTGCTGGACGCCAGCGCCCGGCCGCTGGACGGGCTGCCGCCGCCCGCCTGCGAGCGCTATGCGCCGCTGTTTACCCCGACCGTTAACCCTCTGCTGCGCGATCCGATTAAAAATGTGCTCGACACCGGCGTGCGGGCCATTAACGGCCTGCTGACCGTCGGCCGCGGTCAGCGCATGGGCCTGTTCGCCGGTTCCGGCGTCGGCAAAAGCGTCCTGCTGGGGATGATGGCGCGTTTTACCCGGGCGGACGTGATTGTGGTCGGCCTGATCGGCGAGCGCGGCAGAGAAGTTAAGGACTTTATTGAAAATATTCTCGGCGAAGAGGGGCGCAGGCGCGCCGTGGTCATCGCCGCACCGGCCGACGTTTCCCCGATCCTGCGTATGCAGGGCGCGGTGTATGCCACCCGCATAGCGGAAGATTTCCGCGATCGCGGCCAGGACGTACTGCTGATTATGGACTCGCTGACCCGCTACGCGATGGCCCAGCGTGAGATTGCCCTGGCCATCGGCGAGCCGCCGGCCACCAAAGGCTATCCGCCCTCGGTGTTTGCCAAACTGCCCGCGCTGGTTGAGCGCGCCGGCAACGGCGTTAAAGGCGGTGGATCGATTACCGCCTTTTATACGGTGCTGACCGAGGGCGACGATCAGCAGGATCCTATCGCCGACTCGGCGAGGGCGATCCTCGACGGGCACGTTGTTCTCTCGCGCCGCCTGGCGGAGGCGGGACACTACCCGGCTATTGATATTGAGGCCTCCATCAGCCGTGCGATGACCGAACTGATCCCCCCCGAGCACTACAAGAAGGTGCAGCGGTTCAAGCAGCTGCTCTCCTCCTGGCAGCGCAACCGCGATCTGGTAAGCGTCGGCGCTTACGCCGCCGGCAGCGATCCGCTGCTGGACAGCGCTATTCGCCTTTATCCGCAGATGGAAGCCTTTTTGCAGCAGGGGATCCACGAAAGTAGCCTCTATGAAGATGCCTGCGCAGCCCTCAACGGGCTTATTGGCGATGTATAAACATAACGGAGAGCGGTGACGATGGCAGCAACCAGCCCGATGGCCTTCCTGCGCGATATGGCCGAACAGACTCTGACGGACACGACCGCTGAATTAGGCAAGGTCCAGCAGGTGTATACCCTCGCGACAGAGCAGCTTCGTCAGCTCGAAAACTTTGCGCTGGAGTATCAGCAGCAGCTGCACAGCACCGTCTCCGGCAAGGGAATACCGATGGCTGAACTGCTTAACCGCCAGTCCTTTATCGACTCGCTGGGAAAAGTGGTTCGCCAGCATACCGGCCACGTGGCCCGCTGCAAGGAGGCGGTTGACGAGAAGCTTGAGACATGGCGTCAGGATAAGAAGCGGCTCAACGCCTTTGAAACGCTGCAGAGTCGCTCCGAGGCCGTGAGAATGCAAAAAGAGCAGCGTCTGGAGCAGAAAGCGATGGATGAATTTGCACAGCGTGCATCTACCAGGAAAAAGATTTTATGATTGCCCAAATAGTACCCGCAGTAAGTCCGGCGCCGCCGGCGAGAGCATCGCAGACGGAAACCGACGGCGATGAGGCCGATTTTGTTGCCACGCTTGATGAAAAGCGGCAAAAGGCGGATGGCGACACGCCAAAGGCAGCGCCAGCCGTTGACGGCGGGGAGCGGCCCGCGCAAGGCGATAACCACAAAAAGCGGTCCGAAGAGGGAGAAGCGGTGGCGCAACCGGCGATCCCGATCCCAATTCCTCTGGCGGTGCCCGATGTGCCGGGCTCCGGCGCGGGCGCCGTACCGGCCGGAGACGCTTTACAGGTAGATGCCCCGCAGCAGCGCCTGCAGCAGCTGGTGGCCACCGCGGCCTCGGCGCAGACTTCCTTCGCACCAGGAGAGGCTGCACCGCAGGCGGCGCTCGTCGGAGCGCTGGCGGGACAGACAGAGGCGATGCCCGTCCTGCCTGGCGGGATAGCGCCGCGCTCCGGCACCGCGCTCCCGGAATCGCGCCCGGCGCAAAAAAACCTGTCGGCAATCGTACACGGCAGCGCGCTGAAGGGCGGGGAGGAGGCCGGGCGGCCTGGTCATGGCGAAGCGCAGACGGCGGTCAAGGCCGCAGACGCAGCTGCCGGTGATGCATCGTCCGCGAAACCGGAGCCGCAAATGCAGGCGGATGCGCCCCCGTCGCCCGCGCTCGATAACCGCTTTGCCGCACTGCCGGATGGCGCGCTGCGTGTTTCCGCGCCGACTTTCGCTTCGCCCCCGGAGCCAACGGCACAGGCCGCAGGCCCGCTCCCCACGCCGACGCTTGCTGAGCCGCTGGGTACGCCCGCCTGGCAGCAGGCGCTCAGCCATCAGCTCTCGTGGTTTACCCGCAGCGGCATTCACAACGCCGAGCTGCGGCTGCATCCCGAAGAGTTGGGCGCGATACAGGTCAACCTGCGTCTGAATAACGATCGCGCGCAGATGCATTTTATTACCGGTAACCATCAGGTTCGCGCTGCCCTGGAGGCCGCGCTGCCGCACCTGCGCACCTCGCTGGCGGAGTCTGGCATTGAGCTGGGGCACGGCAGCGTAGGATCTGAAGCCCACCCCCGCTGGGAAGAGGGGTTCGCGTCCGGCCATTCTCACTCTGGCGAACGTGGTGGTAAGGAGGGGAGCGCAGAGGGCGCTGCCGCAGTCGATGAGGTTGAACCGCGAATTATTCATCAGCGAGTTCATTCCAACGAAATAAATACATTTATTTGACAACTAATTTCATAGTATGAAATGCGGACAATAGTTTCGGTTTTTTAGTGAATTGTCCTGCGCAGATACTGTAATAGAATGAGCCGCTCATCCGGTATGTATTTTAGTAACCAGGATTACTTTTAAACAAGGTTTTTCAATAAGATGAAAAAAAAGAACCAAAAAGCCGCAACAGGCGAGAAAAAAAACTCGCTGTTGGTGATTTTACTGATGCTTATTGCTGTAGGGGGCTGTGCGCTTGCCGGATATACATTTTATGAAATGAAAAACCTTCGCGGCCAGGTGGCTGGAAACAGCAAAGCAGCCAGCGGTAGTAAGTCTGCAGAGGTTGTTGCGCCTATCTATGTACCGATGGATACCTTTACCGTCAGCCTTAAGCCGGAAGGTGAAGATCTTGACCGCGTGCTCTATGTCGGGATTACCTTACGGGTGAATGACGAACAATCTAAAAAGCTCGCCGAGCAATTTCTGCCAGATATTCGCAGTCGGCTTTTTATTTTACTATCGCATCAAACGGCGAAATCATTATCCACTGAGGAAGGTAAAAGTAATCTCATTGGCATAATTAAGAAAGAGTTAGGAAAACCGGTTTCGCCGCATCAAAATATATTTGTTAGTGATGTTTTATTTAACGCCTTTATCCTACGGTAATATCTATGTCTGACAGTATCCTGTCACAGGATGAAATTGATCGCCTGTTAAACGGTGGCAGTAGCGCCGAAAGCGAAAAGATGGCTGAAGGTGCGGCGGCGGAAAGCGATATCAAGCCATACGATCCCACTACCCAGCGTCGGGTTGTGCGGGAACGTCTGCACTCGCTGGAAATTATTAATGAGCGCTTTGCACGCCAGTTCCGCATGGGGCTCTTTAATTTGCTGCGCCGCAGTCCGGACGTCACCGTCGGTAACATTAAAATTCAGCCCTATCATGAGTTTGCCCGCAATTTGCCGGTACCGACCAATCTCAACCTGGTGCACATGAATCCGCTGCGCGGAACGGCGCTGTTTGTGTTCTCGCCAAACCTGGTCTTTATTGCGGTGGACAATCTGTTTGGCGGCGATGGCCGGTTCCCGACCAAAGCCGACGGGCGAGAGTTTACGCCTACCGAGCAGCGGGTGATTACCCGCATGCTGAGGATGGCGCTGGATGCCTACGACTCGGCGTGGAGTTCGATTTTTAAATTGACCACCGAGTATGTTCGCGCCGAGATTCAGGTCAAATTTACTAATATCACCTCCTCGCCGAACGATATTGTGGTCACGACGCCTTTCTTTGTCGAGATTGGCGCCCACCGCGGCGAGTTTGATATCTGTATTCCGTTCAACATGATTGAGCCGCTGCGCGAGCTGTTAACCAGCCCGCCTCTGGAGAACTCCGGTCAGGAAGAGCAGCAGTGGCGCAAAACGCTATCGACCCAGATACGCGATACCGAAGTTGAGCTGGTGGCAAGTTTTGCTGATATTCCCATTCGCCTCTCCCAGGTGATGAAGATGAAGGCAGGCGACGTTATTCCTATTGATAAGCAAGAAACAATTGAGGCTCGGGTGGACGGCGTGCCGGTTCTCACGGGTAATTATGGTTCAGTGAATAAGCAATATGCTTTAAAAGTCGAGAGTATGATGAGTCCCGCGTTATTAGCCTTCAAAAAGGAGTCTTTCCCCCATGAGTGATAACACGCCACAGACGGAAGCGGATAAAAAATCCCAGGACGATCTTTGGGGCGAGGCCATGAGTGAACAGCACTCTCAAGGTGGCCTTGCGGCGAAAGATAATCTGACGGTCGGCTTCCCGGAAGATATGAATTTAATCCTCGATATTCCGGTCAAGATGACGGTCGAACTGGGCCGCACCAAGATGACAATTAAAGAGCTGCTGCGCCTGAGCCAGGGTTCAGTCGTTGCGCTGGAAGGTCTGGCAGGCGAGCCGCTGGATATCCTGATTAATGGCTATTTAATTGCCCAGGGGGAAGTGGTGGTGGTCTCCGATAAATTTGGTATTCGCATCACCGATATTATTACGCCTTCAGAGCGTATGCATCGGCTAAGTCGATAATGAACAGCCAGAGTCAGAGCCACGCGTCGAGCCCATGGCACGCCCAGGCTGCTCCCGGTAGCCTGATGGCGAATCTGGGCGGCGGCGTGGCCATCATCCTGCTGATTGCCGCAACGGTACTCTGGGCCGCGCGGCGATTCAGACGCGCAGGCGGCAAATTCGCTGGCCAGGGCGATCTTCGCGTAGTGTCCAGCCAGACCATCGGGCAGAAAGAACGGCTGGTGGTGGTTGACTGGCAGGATGAGCGTCTGCTGCTTGGCGTGACGGCGGCGCATATTTCCTGCCTTGCCACAGCGGATAAGCCAGCAGAGCAATGTGCTGCACCGCAGGCCGGTGGGACGGATTTTCAGACGGCGTTGAAAAAGCTGCTGAATAAACGTGGAACAAGACAGATCGAATGAACAAGATTTATCGCTATTTTCGCTCTTCAGCGCCTTTTTTCGCCGTGCTGGCCGTCGCGTGTCTGATACCGCTGCACGGTGCGTGGGCAGCTAACGGCGATATCGTGGTTACCCGCGCCGCCGAAGGCGGAGGGTGGTCGCTGCCGGTTCAGACGCTGGTTTTACTGACGTCGCTGACCTTTTTACCGGCGGTGCTGCTGATGATGACCGGTTTTACCCGCATTATTATTGTGCTGGGGTTGTTGCGTACCGCGCTGGGCACGCCTTCCACGCCGCCCAATCAGGTGCTGATCGGACTGGCGTTATTTCTGACGTTTTATGTCATGTCGCCGGTCTTTACCCGCATCTACGATGACGCATGGCAGCCGCTGTCGCAGGATAAGATCTCAATGGAGGTGGCGCTCGATAAAGGCGTACGACCGCTGCGCGATTTTATGCTGGAGCAAACCCGGGAAAGCGATCTCGCGCTCTACGCGCGCCTGGCGAAAGTGGATAACTTTCAGCGTAAAAGCGACGTTCCGATGCGCGTACTGATGCCGGCATATATCACCAGCGAGCTGAAGACGGGGTTTCAGATTGGTTTTACTATTTTTATTCCCTTTCTGATTATTGATCTGGTGGTGGCCAGCGTGCTGATGGCGCTCGGAATGATGATGGTGCCGCCAGCAACGATTTCATTACCTTTCAAGCTTATGCTGTTTGTATTGGTGGACGGCTGGCAGCTGCTGATGGGATCGCTGGCGCAAAGTTTTTTTAGTTAACGGTATATAAATGACACCAGAAAGCGTTGTTGCCATGGGCTTTCAGGCCATAAAAATGGGCCTGACTATTTCAGCTCCGCTGCTTTTAACGGCGCTGTTAACCGGTTTGGTGGTCAGTATTCTCCAGGCCTCTACGCAAATCAATGAAATGACGCTGTCGTTCATTCCAAAAATTCTGGCCATTGTGGCGATAGGTATTGCGCTGGGCCCCTGGATGCTGAACATTTTTCTTGATTATATGCGAACCCTGTTTAACAGTATTCCCTATATTATTGGATAGCTATGCTCTCCCTGTCAGCTGCAAATTTTTATCCTGCCATCAATCAAGGTATATGGCCACTATTCAGAGTTCTGGCGTTATTCAGTACGGCGCCAGTTTTTAGTGAAAAAAGTATCAATAAAAAGGTTAAAATTAGCCTTGCGGTACTCCTGACGGTGCTTATTGCGCCGATGCTACCCGTACCTGATATCCATCTTTTCTCGCTTGACGGAGTACTGCTGGCCGTTCAACAGATTATCATTGGCTGTGTTATGGGTCTCACTGCGCAATTTATTTTTGTCGCAGTAAAAAACGCCGGGGAAATTATTGGCCTGCAGATGGGGTTATCGTTTGCAACCTTCTTCGATCCCGTCAGCGGCGGCAATATGCCGATTATTGCGCGCTTTCTCAACCTGCTGGCGGTGTTACTGTTTCTCGCCTTCAATGGCCATCTGTGGATGATTAATGTGCTGGTGGACAGTTTCAATACCTTTCCGGTGAATGGTACGATGCTCAACCCGGAAGGTTTCCTCTATTTTGCCAAGTCGGCCGATCTGATCTTCAAGTTTGGTATTTTACTCGGCTTGCCAATTATTACGCTGCTGTTATGCATTAACTTCACGCTGGGACTGCTGAACAGACTGACGCCGCAGTTATCCATTTTTGTCATTGGCTTTCCCCTGACCCTGACGGTCGGTATGCTGGCGCTATCCCTGATTATGTATACCCTTGCCCCATCATTTGAATCAATGATGGCGATGATGTTTGAGCTCATTTCACAACTTTTCTCCGTACTTGCCGGCGCATAATCGTCGCGCGTTAATCAGAGCCTTTATAACGACATAATACCGCGTTTTCTGCGCGGTACTCCCGGTATTGCCTGGCATGAAATAAATTGCACTTGCTATTGTTACGAGTACCATTGTTATAGGAGCTTTCTTAAGGAATAAATCCTGTCAGGGATACTTTTCAGGCAAGTCAGAGGCCGGGTGTGTGCTGGGTGATGGGCACGCATTGCATTCTATTTGCCCGGCGTTTGGTTATAACAGAGAGATAATATGAAATCATTAAAAATATCGGCACTTATTAAGGTCATATTAATGGCGCTATGTATTACCATAGTTGTCATATCGGTATATGGCCTGAAATCCATGTACACCGTCGCCTCGTCATTTGATAAAATTCAGACGCTCACGACCAATATAAGAAACCTTAGCCAGGCAACGCGGATTCTGAACAATGCTAAAGGGGATATTAATTCCGTTAATAATGACCCGGATGTTCCGAAAGCAGTGATGGAGGCGAAGGCTGCAAATATTAAAGTTAATCTTGATAAAGCCAGAGTTTTTCAGCGTAAGTTTATGGATTCTCCCAATACCACGGTGGAAACGGGAAAACTTGGCGACGTTATCAACGCGGCCTTTAATGGCGTACTGGAGAATTACGCGGCGAATATGCATGCGCTGGAAACCTATAATAATCGCGGTTTTGATAATGAACAGCGGGAGAAGGCGCTTGATGAGGCCATTATGAAATATATGGATTTGAACGTGAAGATCCAGGATGAAATGAGCGATAGTTTCGACAAAGATCGCGAATCCTTCCTGGTCACGGTGTCGATTTTACTGCTGATCGCCGTTGTCTTCTCCCTTATCTCCTACCTGCTTATCAAAAAGAACATTTTCGACCGGCTGAAAATTGCATCGACCGCGCTGGATAAGATCGGCGAAGGCGATCTGTGCCATGAATTTGACGTCGGTAGCCCGAATGAGATCGGACTGATGCTACAGTCCCTCAAGCGAATGCAGTCCTCTATTACCAAAATTATTACTGCTGTCAGGTCTGCCTCGGACCAGATTAACCTCAATTCCGAGGAGATAGAAAGCAGCAATCACGCCCTGGCATCGCGTACGGAAGAGCAGGCCAGCGCGCTGCAGCAGACGGCAGCCAGTATGGAGGAGATTAAAACCACCGTTTCCAACAATGCGGAAAACGCCCGCCAGGCGAATGGACTCTCTCAGCAGGCACGCGCCGCGGCGGATAATGGCTCCACGGTGATGAGCAGCGTCGTCAGCACCATGGATAAAATCTCGCAGAGCGCGCGTAAAATTTCTGAGATTAACAGCGTCATCGACGGTATTGCCAATCAGACCAATATTCTGGCGCTTAATGCGGCGGTTGAAGCGGCTCGCGCTGGCGAGCAGGGACGCGGTTTCTCGGTCGTCGCAACGGAAGTGCGCAATCTGGCGAAGCGCAGCGCCGATGCGGCCAAAGAAATTAGCCATCTGATTAACGAGTCAGTGAAAAACGTGGACGATGGCGCCCGCCTGATCGCCGATGCGGGCAAAAGCATGGATGAGATAGTCTCCTCCGTCACCCACGTCAGCAATATCATGCAGGAGATCACCCACGCTTCCGATGAACAGAATACTGGCGTCGGCCAGGTGGCGATGGCGATAAATGAGATGGACCTGGCGACTCAGCAGAATGCGGCGATGGTAGAGGAGTCCGCGGCCATCACCGAAAATATGTCCTCTAACGCCAGAAACCTGTTCGATACCGTCTCGGTGTTCACCATCAACGCGGCCGAACACGGGACGGCTTCGGTCCAGAGCCGGAGAGCGCCGACGGTAGCCGCAAGCGGGGTAAAGGCGGTGAAGGAAAAGGAGGCGCCCAAAATGAGACGCCCGGCGGCAGTTGAGGAGGAGTGGACCGAGTTTTGATATTGCCCTGAAGGATGAACGGGCTAACGCCGTCAGGTTTCCTGCGTTAGCTCGTTTGACCGCTGCGCCTTACAACAGCGTTACGGCTGCTCATCCACCGGCGGGATAGCCGGCGCCGGGGCGGCAGCGGTTTTCGCCTCAAGCTCGCCAATACGCTGCTCAAGCAGCGCGAGTTTCTCGCGGGTGCGCAGCAGCACCTGCGTCTGGACGTCGAACTCTTCACGACTCACCAGGTCAAGGCGCGTTAGCTGAGACTGCAGCACCTGGCGAACCTTTTTCTCAACGTCGTCACCCAGATCGCGCAGCCCTTTCGGCATCGACTCGTGGACCTGGCGCGCAATCTGCTCAATTTTTTTCGCGTCAATCATTTTGCTTTTCCTGATTTGTCGTGGTTAATGCTCATTGTAGCCTTTCCGCTCCCGACTACCTACCCCAAATCTAAATCGAAAAATGTGTGAAGCTTATGCATTGCCGGAGGTAATCATTAGCGTTATAGTTATCTCGCTTATTCTCAGGGCGGGGCGAAATTCCCCACCGGCGGTAAATCAACGAACGTTGAAAGCCCGCGAGCGCTTTGGGTTGTTATCCAAAGGTCAGCAGATCCGGTGAAATTCCGGGGCCGACGGTTAGAGTCCGGATGGGAGAGAGTAACGAACTACGGGCACAGCCCGCTCGCGTTATTTTTAAGCCGCTGGTCGGCACTCCTAAGACTGCCCTGATTCTGGTAACCATAATTTTAATGAGGTCTTTTACCATGAATCAGACGCTACTTTCCTCTTTTGGTACTCCGTTTGAACGTGTAGAACATGCGCTGTCCGCGCTGCGCGAAGGCCGCGGCGTGATGGTGCTTGACGATGAGAATCGTGAAAATGAAGGCGATATGATTTTCGCCGCCGAAAACATGACCGTTGAGCAGATGGCGCTGACCATCCGCCACGGCAGCGGCATCGTTTGCCTGTGCATTACAGAAGATCGCCGCAAGCAGCTCGATCTGCCGATGATGGTGGAAAACAACACCAGCGCCTTCGGCACCGGCTTCACCGTGACCATCGAAGCCGCGCGCGGCGTAACCACCGGCGTTTCCGCCGCTGACCGTATTACTACCGTTCGTGCGGCCATTGCCGACGGCGCGAAGCCTGCCGATCTGCACCGTCCTGGCCACGTTTTCCCGCTGCGCGCGCAGGCGGGCGGCGTGCTGACCCGCGGCGGCCACACTGAAGCTACCATCGATCTGGTGACCCTGGCGGGCTTCAAGCCTGCGGGCGTACTGTGCGAGCTGACCAATGACGACGGCACCATGGCGCGCGCGCCGGAGTGCATCAAGTTCGCCGCCGCGCACAACATGCCGGTAGTGACCATTGAAGATCTGGTGGAGTATCGCCAGCAGCACGAGCGCAAGGCCAGCTAAGCGCGGTGAGCGCAGAGCGATAAGCGCCGGGCAGGTCCCGGCGTTTTACTAAGCAAAATCCATCGCCTGCAGCACCACCAGGCTCAGGCCCATCACCGACATCCCGCACAGTACGCCGTAGCTGGGATTGCTGTCAGGATCGATCTCCTTCGCCAGCGGCATCAGTTCGTCCACCGATAGCGCCACCATGATCCCGGCAACCGCGGCCATAATGGCGGCCATTACTACCGGCGACACCAGCGTGCCGAGGATAAGCCACGCCAGTACGCCGCCCAGGATCTCCGCAAAGCCGGACATGCCGGCCCAGAACAGCGCCTTGCGCCTGGATCCGGTGGCCGCGTACACCGGTCCGGCGACCGCCAGCCCCTCCGGCACATTGTGCAGCGCAACGGCCAGCGCGATGCCGAAACCCAGCTCCAGATTGCTGCTGGCGGTCACGTAGGTGGCGATGCCTTCGGGAAAGTTGTGCAGGCTGATGCCGAGCGTCAGCAGCAGCGCCGTGCGGCGCAGGCTGCGCGGCATCCCGGCGGGCGTGAGGTCCTGCGGATGGGCGTGGGGCAGGGCGCGGTCGAGGGCAAAGTAGCCGAGCAGACCAATGACGAACATACCGTAGCCGGGCAGCGGCGACATACCGGGCGTAGCCAGCGCGGCGGGCAGCATCTCCATCAGCGAGATAAGCAGCATGATCCCGGCGGCAAAGCCGAGGGAGAAAGCCAGCAGGCGGTTGGAGGGGCGTTGTCCAATAATGCCCAGAAATGCGCCGATAAACGTGGCCCCGCCCGCAAGCAGAGTCAGGATCAGAGGGACAGACATGTGCGCTCCATTGCAGACAATCACTTCTGACGATGTTAATCGCGGCAGTGCGCTAATGCGAGGCTGGCTGCAGGCCATTTACCGGACCTTACATTCAAATTTCCTGAAGATGATCATCACGCTTATCCGAGTTTAACGGCGGCCGAAGAGGTGTAATGTATCCGCATCAACTAACAACTTTTGTAAGGATATCGCCATGTCTTCTTCCCGTATGCCAGCCCTGTTTATTGGTCACGGCAGCCCGATGAACGTGCTGGAAGATAATGTCTATACGCGCGCCTGGCGCCATCTTGGCGATACCCTGCCGCGTCCGAAAGCCATCGTGGTGGTGTCCGCCCACTGGTTTACCCGCGGCACCGGCGTGACCGCCATGGAAACGCCGAAAACCATCCACGACTTCGGCGGTTTTCCGCAGGCGCTGTACGATACGCACTATCCGGCGCCCGGCTCTCCGGCGCTGGCCCGGCGGTTGGTCGAACTGCTGGCCCCGGTGCCCGTCGCGCTGGATAAAGAGGCGTGGGGCTTCGATCACGGCTCCTGGGGCGTGCTGATCAAAATGTATCCGGATGCCGATATTCCGATGGTGCAGCTCAGCGTCGACAGCACTAAGCCGCCGGCGTGGCACCTGGAGATGGGCCGCAGGCTTGCCGCCCTGCGCGACGAGGGCATTATGCTGGTGGCCAGCGGCAACGTCGTCCATAACCTGCGCACCGCGCGCTGGCACGGCGAAAACACGCCGTACCCGTGGGCGGCGTCGTTTAACGAGTTTGTAAAAGAGAACCTGACCTGGCAGGGCGACAGCCTGGAGGATCACCCGCTGGCGAACTATCTGGATCACGAAGGCGGCTCGCTCTCCAACCCGACGGCGGATCACTTCCTGCCGCTGCTGTACGCCCTGGGAAGCTGGGACGGCAAAGAGCCCGTTACCATCCCGGTCGACGGTATCGAAATGGGCAGCCTGAGTATGCTGTCGGTACAGGTAGGGTAACGTGCGGGGAGCCACTCCGCATTGCGGAGCGGCTCCTGCTTATTCGACAAAGATGTGCGGATAGAAGCGCGACAGATCCTGAGTGATCAGCGCCCGATCCTCGCGAATGCCGATCCCGGCGGGCTGGTCGTCGATCAGCCAGCTGCCGATCAGCGTATAGCTATCGCCAAATTTCGGCAGTTCGCAGAACTGCTGGACAATCATACCCTCTTCGCCGTAGGGCCCTTCTACTGCTTCCAGCACCTTGCCGTCTTCAATAATCGACACGTTGGCGCCTTCGCGGGAGAAGATGGGCTTCACCACGTATTTCTCCATCTGCGGATGGTCATCTTCGGCGAAGTAAGCCGGCAGCAGGTTGGGGTGGTCGGGGAACATCTCCCACAGCAGCGGCAGCAGCGCTTTATTGGAGATAATGCTCTTCCAGGCCGGCTCCAGCCAGCGCACGCCGGCGTCTTCCAGCTTGGTGGAGAACATCTCCCGCAGCATAAATTCCCACGGATAGAGCTTGAACAGGTTGCTGATAACCTGATCCTGCAGATCGGTAAACTGCCCCTTTTCGCCGAGGCCGATATCCTCCATGTAGAGGAACTCGCTGGCGACGCCCGCTTCATTCGCGCAGTCCTGCAGGTACTGCACGGTGCCGCGATCTTCAACGGTGTCGCGGCAGCAGGCGAAGTGCAGCAGGTTAAAGCCGTGCTGCTCGCGCAGCTCGCCGAAGCGCGCGATCAGCTTCTCCTGCAGGCTGTTGAACTGATCGCTACCCGCCGGCAGGTTGCCCGCATTAAGCTGATCCTCAAGCCAGATCCACTGGAAGAAAGCCGCTTCATACAGCGAGGTTGGCGTATCGGCGTTGTTTTCCAGCAGCTTCGGCTCGCCCTTGCCGTCCCACGCCAGATCGAGGCGCGAATAGAGCGAAGGCTGCCGGGTTTGCCACGACTGGCGCACGAAGCCCCAGGTGTGTTTGGGAATGCGGAACTTCGCCAGCAGGTCATCGCTGGCGACCACGCGCTCGACCACTTTTAAGCACATCTGGTGCAGCTCGGCGGTGACCTCTTCCAGCTTTTCGACCTGCGCCAGCGTCAGCTTATAATAGGCGTCCTCACACCAGTACGGCTCGCCGTACATGGTGTGAAAGTTGAAGCCGTATTCGGTGGCCTTTTCGCGCCAGTCCGGGCGCTCGACAACGGAGACTCTTTCCATGATCATCAGCCGCCCATCGAGCGGTGAGATGAGGAGCTGGCCGACGAGCGGCTCATGGCAGACTGCTTCGCCACCGACTCGCCGAAGCCGCCGCGCGTCACGGTGCTGGTGGTCGCAGGCTTAGGCGCCATCGCCGTTTTCGGCACGGTCATGGTGCGGCCCGGCTGGGCTGCGCCGTAGCCTTTGCCGGCGGCGTCGGTATATTTACCATAGGCCGGGCTGGACGGGTTTTTCGAGCTGAACAGCGGCTGCTGCTGGAAGCCCATACCGCCGCCCATCAGGCGGCCCATCATGTAGCCCGCCATCAGCGGCATCCAGAAGCTGCCGCCGCCCTGATTCTCTGCCGCCATACCGGCCTGCGCCGGTGCCTGCTGGCACTGGCCTTCGCCAAATTCGGCGACGCAGTCTTCGCGGCTGGCGTACTTCGGCGCGGTTTTTTCCGCTTCCTTCAGGGCGTTGTTGTAGGCCGTTTTACATTCTGCGCTCTTGCCGGGATTGGCGGCGGAGCAGTCGTCGGCGTTCTGATATAGCGACACCGTCTCATCCGATTTTTCACAGCCGGCCAGCATAAATACGGCGGCGACCGCCAGCGCGACCGGCGTCAGGTGGCGTGCGCTCCAGCTCTTGCGGAACGCGGCGTGATTGATTGTTTTTGTCCGTTTCATTGAATTCTTCCTGGACCCAGTGGTAGCGGTCAGGATAGTGGATGAGTGGTCGAAATTGAAGCGAAGAGGGGCGTAAAGCAGGCTTCTTTACGTTGCCTTACGTTACCGCAGGCAGAAGTGTGAAACAGGCCCGGAAGCTGGCGCCGCCGGGCCCTGGCCGTTAGTGGCTAAACGGATTTCTGCCGCGGCTGCTCGCACTGCTGCGGGCTGATGCAGGCTGCGCGGCGCCGGTTGCCATGCTGCTGTCGCCGTAGCCGTCGGCGTTGGCGTCCTGCTGCGGTGTTTCCGGCGCAACGGTATCCGGTACGGTCGGCACCGGTTTGCCGAGCGTGCTGTTCAGTGCAGCGAGATCGCTTTCGTTAAGCGTGCCCAGCGCCGACTTGATGTTCAGCTGGTTAATCAGGTAGGTATAGCGCGACTTGGAGAGGTTCTCTTTGGCCTGGTAGAGCCGCGAGGTGGCTTCCAGCACGTCGACGATAGTACGGGTACCGACCTGATAGCCGGCTTCCATCGCATCCAGGGAGCTCTGCGATGAGACAACGGCCTGTTTCAGCGCGTTAATGCTGCTGATGGAGGCGTTAACGTTATTGAACGAGGAACGGACGTTTTGCACCACGGAACGGTGAGCGCTCTCCAGCTGCTCGCTGGCGCCGACAAAGTTATACTGCGCCTGTTTGACCTGCGAGGTCACCGAGCCGCCGCTGTAGATTGGCAGGCTAAAGTTGAGTCCAATCTGGCTCTGGCCGAGGTGGCGATTGTCATACTCCTGCGTATTCGTATTGTGACCGCTGTAGGTGGTCTTCGACGCACCGGTCGACGCAGTAAGTCCGAGGGTCGGCAGATGACCGTCCTGAGCGTAGCGGATCTGCTCGCGGGCCAGGTCCTGGCTCAGGCGGGCGGTCAGCAGCGACAGGTTGCGGCTCTCCGCCTCTTTGAGCAGCGATTTGACCGGCAGCGGTTTGTTCAGTTCGAGGCGCTCGACGTTGAGGGAGGCCAGCTCGGGGTAGTAGTTGCCGGTGACCTGGCGCAGCTGTTCGACGGCGTTATCCAGGTCGTTGCGGAAGGTTACCTCATCCGCCAGTACCTGATCGTACTGGGAGCGGGCGTTCTGCACGTCGGTGATCGCCACCAGGCCGACGTTAAAGCGCTGGGTAGTCTGATCTAACTGACGGTAAATGGCCTTTTTCTCTGCCTCGATATAGGAGAGTGAATCAATGGCGCTCAGCACGTTAAAGTAGGCGGTAGCGGAGTTCAGCATCAGCGCCTGCTGATCGGTCTGATAGCTCACATCCTGAATGCCGGCCGTTTTTTCCTGCAACGTCAGCGCGCGCCATTTGGACATATCAAAAATCGTCTGGGTTAACGATAATGTCGCAGTAGCATCCTTAGAGTTAATGCCGCTACTGTCGCGAGATCCGTTGGTGTAGGTGTAATCGGCACCCAAACCAAGCTGTGGCAACAGCGGGCTACGCGCTTCGTTGATTTTTTCGAATGCAGCATCGCGGTCGGCGGCGGATTTACGAAGATCCGGGTTGCTCAGGCGAGCCTGCTGGTAAATCTGCAGCAGATTTTCGGCGTGGCTCAGGGCACTGAAGCCCGTGAGGCTCAGCCCGATAAAAATGGGGAGCAATTTCTTCATTTGCTTTCCTTGTTGTGAAGCATTTAGCGCTGATCTACTCAAAAATGGTCGATGATTGTACCAGAGGCAACTTATTTAAAAAGTTGGCGTATTGTGCCATCCGGCGGTAATTTGCACCAATCTATCATAATGGCGGTAAAACAGTAGCCGCCGAGGCTGAAAATCCATAATTTCATCACTGTTCAAACCGGAACACGATAATGATTAAGAAAAACAACAACCTTGTCGATTACGGCAAAGAAGATGTGGAATTTATTGCGCGTGAATCGCTGTATAAAGGCTTTTTTTCCCTGGATCTTTACCGCTTCCGTCACCGTTTGTTTAACGGCGAGATGAGCGGGGAAGTGCGGCGCGAAATTTTTGAGCGCGGTCACGCCGCAGTCTTGCTACCCTTTGACCCTGTGCGTGATGAAGTGGTGCTGGTTGAGCAGATCCGCATCGCGGCTTACGACACCAGCAGGACGCCGTGGCTGCTGGAGATGGTGGCGGGCATGATTGAAGAGGGCGAAAGCCCGGAAGACGTGGCGCGGCGTGAAGCGGTCGAAGAGGCCGGGCTGGACGTCGGTCGCGTAACGGAAGTGCTGAGCTACCTGGCAAGTCCCGGCGGCACCAGCGAGCGCCTGACCATTCTGGTTGGCGAAGTGGACGCCACGACTGCGAAGGGTATTCACGGTCTGGCTGATGAGAACGAAGACATTCGGGTTCATGTGGTAAGCAGGGAGCAGGCTTATCAGTGGGTAGAAGAGGGGAAAATCGACAACGCAGCCTCTATCATCGCCCTGCAGTGGCTGCAGTTGCATTATCAGACATTACGAAACGAGTGGACAACATGAAGCGCTATACACCTGACTTCCCAGAAATGATGCGCCTGTGCGAAACCAATTTCGCCCAGCTGCGCCGCCTGCTGCCTCAGACTGACGCACCCGGCGAAACGGTGACCTATCAGGTGGGCAATGCTCAATACCGGCTAACCATCAGTGAATCAACCCGCTACACTACGCTGGTTGAAATAGAGCAAACGGTACCAAAAGTCAGCTACTGGAGCCTGCCGTCGATGACGGTGCGGCTCTATCATGATGCGATGGTGGCTGAAGTGTGTTCGAGCCAGCAGATCTTTCGCTTCAAGGCGCGCTATGATTATCCGAATAAAAAGTTGCATCAGCGTGATGAAAAGCATCAAATTAACCAGTTTTTAGCCGACTGGCTACGATACTGTTTAGCACATGGAGCGATGGCGATTCCGGTTTGTTAGCGTCGAGAAACCTGAGGACGAAACCTAAGGACACCATTTGGAAAGCCTGTTAAACCTTCCTCTGGCCGGTGGGACCAGGGGCAGGATATTACAAATTACCGATACCCACCTTTTTGCGCAGAAACACGAGACGCTGCTGGGCGTGAACACCTGGGAAAGCTATCAGGCTGTCCTGGCGGCCATTCGCAACTCTCAGCGCGAATTCGATCTTATTGTCGCCACCGGCGATCTAGCCCAGGACCACTCCGCGGAGGCCTATCAGCATTTTGCCGAGGGCATCGCCGGTTTTACCCATCCCTGCGTCTGGCTGCCGGGCAATCACGACTTTCAGCCTGCGATGTACAGCGCGCTGCAGAATGCGGGGATCTCTCCGGCAAAGCGCGTGCTGGTGGGCGACCGCTGGCAGATCCTGCTGCTCGACAGCCAGGTGTTTGGCGTGCCCCACGGCGAGCTGAGCGACTTCCAGCTGGAGTGGCTGGAGCATAAGCTGGCAGATGCCGGCGAACGCTACACTCTGCTATTACTGCACCACCATCCGCTGGCGGCGGGCTGCAGCTGGCTCGATCAGCACAGCCTGCGCAATGCCGGCGCCCTTGACGGCGTATTGTCCCGCTATCCCAACGCACGCAATCTCCTCTGCGGTCATATTCACCAGGAGATGGACGTTGACTGGAACGGCCGCCGGATGATGGCCACGCCCTCTACCTGCGTGCAGTTCAAACCGCACTGCGCCAATTTTACGCTGGACACCATTGCCCCAGGCTGGCGCTGGATAGACCTGCACCCCGACGGCACGCTGACCACCGAAGTGTGCCGGCTTGACGGTGCGCAGTTCAGGCCAGATACCGGCTCGGAGGGGTACTGATGGCGACGCTACTCTACCTGCACGGCTTTAACAGCTCTCCGCGCTCTGCCAAGGCAACCGCCCTGCAGGCGTGGCTCAGGGTGCACCACCCGGAGATTGAGATGATTGTCCCGCAGCTGCCCGCCTTTCCCGCCGATGCCGCCGAACTGCTGGAAAAGCGGGTCATGGAGCACGGCGGTGAACCGCTCGGCATCGTCGGCTCCTCGCTCGGCGGCTACTACGCCACCTGGCTATCGCAGTGCTTTATGCTGCCTGCGGTGGTGGTTAACCCGGCGGTGCGCCCGTTCGAGCTGCTGACCGGCTATCTCGGCCCTAACGAGAATCCCTACACCGGCGAACAATATGTGCTAGAGTCTCGCCATATTTACGATCTGAAAGTGATGCAAATCGACCCGCTCGAAGCGCCGGATCTCATCTGGCTGCTGCAGCAGACGGGCGATGAAGTGCTTGATTACCGCCAGGCTGTGGACTATTACGCCTCCTGCCGCCAGACGGTCGAGGAGGGCGGTAATCACGCATTTATCGGCTTTGAAGATCATTTCACACAGATTATCGATTTCCTGGGCCTGCGCTAACGGGCCCGACTATTCGTGAACATACCATGACGCAATCTTCTTATAATGCTGATGCCATTGAGGTACTCACCGGGCTGGAGCCGGTTCGCCGCCGTCCGGGGATGTATACCGACACCACACGTCCTAACCACTTAGGTCAGGAAGTCATTGATAACAGCGTGGATGAAGCGCTGGCCGGCCACGCGAAGCGCGTGGAGGTTATCCTCCACGCCGACCAGTCGCTGGAGGTTATCGACGACGGGCGCGGCATGCCGGTCGATATCCACCCGGAAGAGGGGGTGCCGGCGGTTGAGCTGATCCTCTGCCGCCTGCACGCGGGCGGCAAGTTCTCCAATAAAAACTACCAGTTCTCCGGCGGCCTGCACGGCGTGGGCATCTCGGTGGTTAACGCCCTGTCAAAGCGCGTGGAGGTTAACGTACGCCGCGACGGCCAGATTTACACCATCGCCTTCGAAAACGGTGAAAAGGTGGAAGATCTGCACGTCACCGGCACGGTGGGCAAGCGCAACACCGGGACCAGCGTCCACTTCTGGCCGGACGAGAGCTTCTTCGACAGCCCGCGCTTTTCGGTTTCCCGCCTCAGCCACCTGCTGAAGGCGAAAGCGGTGCTCTGCCCGGGCGTCGAGATCGTCTTTAAAGATAAGGTGAACAACAGCGAGCAAACCTGGTGCTACGCCGACGGCCTCAACGACTACCTGGCCGAGGCGGTCAACGGCCTGCCGCTGCTGCCGGAAAAACCGTTCGTCGGCAGCTTCCAGGGCGAAAGCGAAGCCGTGGACTGGGCGCTGCTGTGGCTGCCGGAGGGCGGCGAGCTGCTCACCGAGAGCTACGTCAACCTGATCCCGACCATGCAGGGCGGCACCCACGTTAACGGCCTGCGCCAGGGCCTGCTCGACGCCATGCGCGAGTTCTGCGAATACCGCAATATTCTGCCGCGCGGCGTGAAGCTCTCGGCAGAGGACATCTGGGACCGCTGTGCCTACGTCCTGTCGGTGAAGATGCAGGATCCGCAGTTCGCCGGCCAGACCAAAGAGCGCCTCTCCTCGCGCCAGTGCGCGGCGTTTGTCTCAGGCGTGGTGAAGGATGCCTTTACCCTGTGGCTCAACCAGAACGTACAGGCCGCCGAGCTGCTGGCCGAGATGGCCATCTCCAGCGCCCAGCGCCGCCTGCGCGCGGCGAAAAAGGTGGTGCGTAAAAAGCTCACCAGCGGCCCGGCGCTGCCCGGCAAGCTGGCGGACTGCACCGAGCAGGATCTGAGCCGCACCGAGCTGTTCCTGGTAGAAGGCGACTCTGCGGGCGGATCCGCCAAACAGGCGCGGGATCGCACCTATCAGGCGATCATGCCGCTGAAGGGCAAGATCCTCAACACCTGGGAGGTCTCCTCCGACGAGGTTCTCGCCTCGCAGGAAGTGCACGATATCTCGGTGGCGATCGGCATCGATCCGGACAGCGACGATCTCAGCCAGCTGCGCTACGGCAAGATCTGCATTCTGGCGGATGCGGACTCCGACGGCCTGCACATTGCCACCCTGCTGTGCGCCCTGTTCGTGAAGCACTTCCGCGCGGTGGTTAAAGAGGGGCACGTCTACGTAGCGATGCCGCCGCTGTACCGCATCGATCTGGGCAAAGAGGTTTACTACGCGCTGGATGAGGAAGAGAAGGCCGGCGTGCTGGAGCAGCTTAAGCGCAAGAAGGGCAAGCCGAACGTGCAGCGCTTCAAGGGGCTGGGCGAAATGAACCCGATGCAGCTGCGCGAAACCACCCTCGATCCGAATACCCGCCGCCTGGTGCAGCTCACCATCCGCGATGAGGACGAGCGTCAGACCGATGCGGTAATGGATATGCTGCTGGCCAAAAAGCGCTCGGAAGACCGCCGCAACTGGCTGCAGGAGAAGGGCGATATGGCGGATTTAGAGGCGTGAACGTCGCTGAAGGCACAAAAAAACCGGCGAATTCGCCGGTTTTTTCATTCAGGCGGTTCAGACGCCCGGCTGCAGAACGCGAATGTCCATCTCCAGCACGTCGCCTTTGGTCGCCTCGCCGAACGCCTTCATGTGCGGCGTCGCCAGGTGCGCTTCCAGATGCGCGGCGCTCTCCCACTGCTCCACCATGACGATAGAGTCCGGGGCGGTGGCCTGGAAGCTCAGGCCGGTGGCGGCGTCCACCAGCGGCGCGTAGCCGTGGCAGCCCGCTTCTTTCAGCACGGTCGGAATGATTTTAGCGAACTGATCGAGTACGGCCTGGCGGTGGTGCTGTCCAGGACGGGTACGGATCTCGGCAATAACGGTCAACATGATATGCGTACTCCTGTTTAATCAGAGCTTCAGTTAACCAAAAATCTCGCCAAGATGCTTGCGATATTCTGCTACATCGCGCGGCACGTCGGGCATTTTTATCACGTCGTTGGCGATAAAGGTCGGCAGCGCTTCCATCCCGAGGAACTGGTTGGCCTTGTGGAACGGCAGGTACACGCCGTCAACGCCCACGCCGTGGAAGAACTGGTCTTTTTCGGTGAAGGCTTCCATCGGCGCGTTCCAGGTCAGGGAGAGCATGTATTTTTTCCCCTGGATCAGGCCGCCGGAACCATATTTTTTGCTGGCGTCTGAGCGGGTGCGGCCGTCGCTGGCGTACAGCGAGCCGTGGCCCTCGGTAAAGACGTCGTCGATGTACTTCTTCACGGTCCAGGGCGCGCCCATCCACCAGCCCGGCATCTGCCAGATAACCGCATCGGCCCACAGAAAGTTGTCCACTTCGGCCTTCACGTCGTAGTCGCTGTCGGCGCGCACGACGCGCACTTCGCGGCCGAGATCGCGCAGGAAGGTTGCCGCGACGTCGGTCAGGGTGTCGTTCAATTGGCCGTTGGAGTGGCCGAACTTCTTACCGCCGTTAATAATCAGAATCTTATTCATGGTTTGTCCTCAAAGCTGCAGTATGCGCATATTTTAACCCCGCCGGATGGGTGAGGATATTAGCAAAATGTGCAAAGTCTTTTGCTGTATGCGCAATAATCGGCCTACCAGATGATTTTGGCGATAAAGCCGCCGCCCGGCGCGTTGCCGAAAGAGACCGACATACCGTGCAGCGTGGCGATCCGCCGTACGATAGACAGTCCCAGGCCGCTGCCGGGCTCATCCTGACCCGGCGGGCGGTAGAAGCGCTCGCCGATGTGGGCCAGCGCCTCCTGATTGACGCCGGGGCCGTTGTCGCGGACGGTAAAATGGTGCGCTTTAAGATTCACGTCCACCACGCTGCCGCGCGGGCTGTAGCGCACCGCGTTATCCAGCAGGTTGCGCACCAGCAGGCCGAGCAGCAGCGGCTGGCCGGACTTGATCGTCTCCCGGGCGTGAACGTGCAGCCGCACCTCGATCCCGGCCTGCTGCGCGGTGTGATAAATATCCATCACCGCGGACTCCAGCAGGTCGGCCATCGAGATCTGCTCGATATCCGTCAGCTGGTCAAGGGAGTCCAGCCGCGAGAGGGTGAGCAACTGCTCCACCAGGCGGGTAGCGCGGTCGATGCCGAAATGAACCTGAGAGAGCGCCTTCTGCAGCGCCTCTGGATCGTCCGTCGACATCTGGGCCACCTCTGTCTGCACCTTGAGCGCCGTCAGCGGGCTGCGCAGTTCGTGGGCGGCGTCGGAGGTGAAGCGCCGCTCGCGGATCATCATGGCGTGGGAGCGGGTAAACAGCTGATTGAGCGCCTCGACCAGCGGGCGAACCTCGCCGGGAACGCCTTTGGTGCTGAGCGGCGCATCAACGTCAGGCGAGCGGTAGCGCAGCGTGCGGGTGAGCTTTTTCAGCGGCGACAGCTCGCGGCTGAGCAGCATGGTCATGATCATAATCATCAGCGGCAGCGCCACGATCCACGGCAGCAGCTGGCGGGTGATGATTTTCATCGCCATCTCCTCGCGGTACTCCTTCTCCTGGCCGACCACGATGTGGTACTTGCCGTCGGGCGTGGTTATCCACAGATAGCGCCACTCGTCTTCGTCGTTGTACATCGGCCCGTCAAAAAAGCCGTCCTGAGTGTAGGCGTAGGGAATATCCGGGCCGTTCTCGCCGTCGTTGATCACCATCCTGCCGTCGACGGTGAAAATGGCGAAGGTCAGGGCATCGTCGTCCATGTTGGCGTGCTTGATCTTCTTGTTGGGCTCAAGGTTCGGGCTCTTGATATGCTTTTCATTAAAGCTCATCACCACCAGCCGCTTGGCAAACAGGATCTGCTGGGTATCAAACAAGCGGTTGAGCTGCTTGGTCGTGTGGTGCCAGGCAAAGAAGCTGGCGCAGCCCCAGGCGAGCAGGGTGACAAAAATAAACAGCACCGTCAGGCGGACGCGCAGGCTGAGATTATTGAGAAAATTCATTGCTCACCCAGGGTATAGCCGATGCCGTGCACGGTGCGGATAAAGCTGCTGCCGAGCTTGCGGCGCAGGTGGTGGACGTGAACCTCAACGGCGTTGCTGGAAACGTCGTCGTCCCAGTTGTAGAGCTTCTCTTCAATAAGCTTGCGCGGCAGCACCCGGCCGGCGTTGCGCATCAGCAGCTCCAGCAGGGCGAACTCTTTCGGCTTGAGCAGCAGCGGCTCGTCGTTAAGGGTTGCCGTCAGGTTGTCGGGGCTGAGGTTGACGTTGCCGTGGCGCAGCACGTTGCTGGCCTGACCGTGGGCCCGGCGCATCAGCGCCTCCAGGCGGGCGGCGACCTCAATCAGGGCGAAGGGTTTACACAGGTAGTCGTCGGCCCCGAGGCGCAGGCCCTCCACGCGCTGGGCCAGGCCATCGCGGGCGGTCAGCACCAGCACCGGCTCATTTTTCCCTTTTGCGCGCCATTCGCGCAGGATCTCCAGTCCGTCAATGCCGGGCAGGGTGAGGTCCAGGATCACCGCATCGTACGGCGCTGCGTACAGGGCCGCCTTGCCCTCATTGCCGCGGGTAAACCAGTCGAGGGTAAAGCCCATTTTCACCAGCCCGGCCTTCAGGCCGTCGCCGATCAGCTTGTCATCTTCTATCAGTAAAATCCTCATCCGTTCGTCTCCACGTTAACCGATGTTTGCGGTCAGTAAACCCGCGCAAAAGGGCGGTGTACAGCAAAAAAAACTTTTTTTTACCGGTTAAGAAGTCGTTAAGTTCTATGCTGTGTAATGACAATCAAACACTGATGAAGGGAGAACGCTCATGAAAGAAATTAACGTGAAGAAGACTTTTGCTCTGGCCGCTATCGTTGCACTGATGTCGGCGCCGGCATTCGCGGCAAACACTCAGGGTGGTTTTTCCGGCCCGGGCGCACCGGCTTCGCAGCAGCAGGCCGGCGGCTTCTCCGGGCCTAATAGCAGCGTGACCACCGTCGATGCCGCTAAACGTCTGCAGGATGACGCTCCGGTGACCCTGCGCGGCAATATCATCCAGCAGAACTCCGACGACGACTACACCTTTAAGGATAGCACCGGCACCATCAGCGTCGATATCGACCGCAAGCACTGGAACGGCGTGAACGTGACCCCGAGCGATGTGGTTGAAATTATCGGCGAAGTCGATAAGGACAAAAAAGGCGTAGAAATCGACGTTAAGCAGCTCAAAAAAGTGAATCCGTAATGCCCCCCGCCGCCACGCCCGTGGCGGCATCCCTGTGACTCCTCATCCGAGATAGGGTATCATCGCCCGATGCTTGCCGTCGGTCCCCCGCGCGGCGTTTCGAGTGAGGAATCTATATTAATGAGCGATATGGCTGAGCGCCTTGCGCTGCATGAATTTACCGAAAAGGCGTACCTCGACTACTCCATGTACGTCATCATGGACAGGGCGCTGCCTTTTATCGGCGACGGGCTTAAGCCGGTTCAGCGCCGCATCGTTTACGCCATGTCCGAGCTGGGCCTGAGCGCCAGCGCCAAGTTTAAAAAATCGGCCCGCACCGTCGGCGACGTGCTGGGGAAATACCATCCGCACGGCGACAGCGCCTGCTATGAAGCGATGGTGCTGATGGCGCAGCCCTTCTCCTATCGCTATCCGCTGGTGGACGGTCAGGGCAACTGGGGCGCGCCGGACGATCCGAAGTCCTTCGCCGCCATGCGCTACACCGAATCCCGCCTGTCAAAGTATGCGGAAGTGCTGCTCGGCGAACTGGGGCAGGGGACCGTTGACTGGCAGCCCAACTTCGACGGCACGCTGCAGGAGCCGCGCACCTTACCCGCGCGCCTGCCCAACATTCTGCTTAACGGCACCACCGGCATCGCCGTCGGCATGGCCACCGACATTCCGCCGCACAACCTGCGCGAGGTGGCAAAAGCCGCTATCGCCCTGATTGAGCAGCCGAAAACCTCCCTCGACGAACTGCTGGATATCGTACAGGGGCCGGATTATCCGACGGAAGCGGAGATCATCACCTCCCGCGCCGATATCCGCAAAATCTACCAGAACGGCCGCGGCTCCATCCGCATGCGCGCCGTGTGGAGCAAAGAGGACGGCGCGGTGGTGATCTCCGCGCTGCCGCACCAGGTTTCCGGCGCCCGCGTGCTGGAGCAGATTGCGGCCCAGATGCGTAACAAGAAGCTGCCGATGGTCGACGACCTGCGCGACGAGTCGGATCACGAGAACCCGACCCGGCTGGTGATCGTCCCGCGCTCCAACCGCGTGGACATGGAGCAGGTGATGAATCACCTGTTCGCCACCACCGATCTGGAGAAGAGCTACCGCGTTAACCTCAACATGATCGGCCTGGATAACCGTCCGGCGGTGAAAAACCTGCTGGAGATCCTCACCGAATGGCTGGCGTTCCGCCGCGACACGGTGCGCCGCCGCCTCAACTACCGCCTCGAGAAAGTGCTTAAGCGCCTGCACATCCTCGAAGGCTTGCTGGTGGCGTTCCTCAATATCGACGAGGTTATCCACATCATCCGCACCGAGGATGAGCCGAAGCCGGTGCTGATGTCGCGCTTTGACATCAGCGAAACTCAGGCCGAAGCCATCCTTGAGCTGAAGCTGCGCCATCTCGCCAAACTGGAAGAGATGAAAATTCGCGGCGAGCAGAGCGATCTGGAGAAAGAGCGCGATCAGATCCAGGCCATCCTCGCCTCCGAGCGCAAGATGAATACCCTGCTGAAGAAAGAGCTGCAGGCCGACGCCGACGCCTACGGCGACGACCGCCGCTCGCCGCTGCACGAGCGCGAAGAAGCCAAAGCGATGAACGAGCACGACATGCTGCCGTCCGAGCCGGTGACTATCGTGCTGTCGCAGATGGGCTGGGTGCGCAGCGCCAAGGGACACGATATCGATGCGAAGGGCCTGAGCTACAAGGCGGGCGACGCCTGGAAGGCCTCGGTGAAGGGCAAGAGCAACCAGCCGGTGGTGTTTATCGACACCACCGGGCGCAGCTACGCCATCGACCCGATCACGCTGCCGTCGGCGCGCGGCCAGGGCGAACCGCTTACCGGCAAGCTGACGCTGCCGCCGGGGGCGACGGTTGAGCAGATGCTGATGGAAAACGACGAGCAGAAGCTGCTGATGGCCTCCGACGCCGGCTACGGCTTCGTCTGCACCTTCGCCGATCTGGTGGCGCGCAACCGCGCCGGCAAGGCGATGATTACCCTGCCGGAAAATGCCCAGGTGATGCCGCCCGCGGTGATCGAGGACGAAACCGATACCCTGCTGGCCATCACCCGCGCCGGGCGTATGCTGATGTTCCCGGTCAGCGATCTGCCGCAGCTGTCGAAGGGCAAGGGTAACAAGATTATCGGTATTCCGTCTGCAGACGCGGCAAGCGGGGCCGATGGCCTTGCCCATCTCCTGCTTCTGCCGCCGCAGAGCACGCTGACCATTCACGTCGGCAAGCGCAAAATCAAGCTGCGTCCGGAAGAGCTGCAGAAGGTCGCCGGCGAGCGCGGGCGCCGCGGCACGCTGATGCGCGGCCTGCAGAAAATCGACCGCATCGAGGTTGATTCGCCGCTGCGACCTGCGGCCGGCGACAGCGAAGAGTAAGCGGCTTCTGCCCCCGCATGTCGGGGGCGTATAAAATTTGCGGTAAAACCGTTGTTAATTCGTGCGCTGCGATTAACAATAGCGTTTTCAGGGACCTGCCAGTCAGAGTGTCTCCACCGGTATATAACACGAAACGGTTTGAGACTCAGAGGTTGTTATGTTATTGATTTTACGTGCAATTATTGTTGTTATCTACTGCATTATCGTATGCATTCTGGGTAGCATCTATTGCCTGTTCAGCCCGCGTAATCCGAAGCACGTCGCCACCTTTGGCCATATGTTTGGTCGACTGGCGCCCGTTTTTGGTCTGAAGGTCGAAAAGCGCCTGCCCGCGGGCTACGAGCAGTTCGGCAATGCTATCTATATTGCGAATCACCAGAACAACTATGACATGGTGACCGCCTCCAATATCGTGCTGCCCCCTACCGTGACCGTCGGCAAAAAGAGCCTGGCGTGGCTGCCGTTTTTCGGCCAGCTCTACTGGCTGACCGGCAATCTGCTGATTGACCGTAACAATCGCGCCAAGGCCCACAGCACCATCGCGGAAGTGGTCAATGCCTTTAAGAAACGCAAAATCTCCTTCTGGATGTTCCCGGAAGGTACCCGCAGCCGCGGGCGCGGCCTGCTGCCGTTTAAAACCGGCGCCTTCCACGCCGCCATTGCCGCCGGCGTGCCGATTATTCCGGTGTGCGTCTCCAATACCTCGAACAAGATTAACCTTAACAGGCTGGATAACGGTCTGGTGATTGTCGAGATGCTGCCGCCGGTCGATACCAGCGCGTGGAGCAAAGACAAGGTGCGTGAGCTTGCTGCCTACTGCCGCGAAATGATGATCGCGAAAATTGACGAGCTGGACCAGGAAGTGGCCCGGCGCGAAGCGGCAAAAAAACAAAAATAAGCATTCGGGAAGACCTTCCCGCGTTGGTGTTGTCACTCTGGAGTTAATATGTCACTCAGTCGGCGTCAGTTTATTCAGGCATCAGGGCTTGCACTTTGTGCGGGCTCCGTGCCGCTGAGGGCAAATGCCGCGGGCCAGCAGCCCGCGCTGCCGGTGCCGCCTCTGCTGGAGTCCCGCCGCGGACAGCCGCTGTTTATGATGCTGCAGCGCGCCCACTGGTCATTCACGCCGGGCACCCGCGCGCCGGTGTGGGGCGTCAACGGCCGCTACCTCGGGCCGACCATCCGCGTCTGGAACGGCGACGACGTTAAGCTTATCTACAGCAACCGGCTCACGGACAACGTGGCCATGACTATCCGCGGGCTGCAGGTGCCGGGGCCGCTGATGGGCGGCGCGGCGCGAATGATGTCGCCGAGCGCCGACTGGGCGCCGGTGCTGCCTATCCGCCAGCGCGCGGCCACCCTCTGGTATCAGGCCAATACCCCCAACCATATGGCGCAGCAGGTCTACAACGGCCTGGCGGGCATGTGGCTGGTAGAGGATGAAGTCAGTAAGTCCTTACCTATTCCTAACCACTACGGCGTGGACGACTTCCCGGTGATCATCCAGGACAAGCGGCTGGATAACTTCGGCGCGCCGGAGTACAGCGAACCGGGCAGCGGCGGCTTCGTCGGCGATACGCTGCTGGTCAACGGCGCCCAGAGCCCCTACGTGGAAGTTTCGCGCGGCTGGGTGCGCCTGCGCCTGCTCAACGCCTCTAACGCCCGCCGCTACCAGCTGCAGATGAGCGACGGCCGCCCGCTGCACGTGATTTCCGGCGACCAGGGCTTTCTGCCGGCGCCGGTCTCGGTCAGGCAGCTGTCGCTGGCCCCCGGCGAGCGCCGCGAGATCCTCGTCGACATGACCAACGGCGACGAAGTGTCGATCACCTGCGGCGAAGCGGCGAGCATCGTTGACCGCATTCGCGGCTTCTTTGAGCCTTCCAGCATTCTGATCTCCACGCTGGTGCTGACCCTGCGCCCCACCGGCCTGCTGCCGCTGGTCACCGACAGCCTGCCGATGCGCCTGCTGCCCACCGAAATGGTGGCCGGGTCTCCCATCCGCAACCGCGACTTTACTCTCGGCGACGATCCGGGCATCAACGGCCACCTGTGGGATCCGCAGCGCATCGACGTCACTGCCCAGCAGGGCAGCTGGGAGCGCTGGACGCTGCGCGCCGACGCGCCGCAGTCGTTCCACATCGAAGGCGTGATGTTCCAGATAACCAACGTTAACGGCGCCATGCCGTTCCCGGAAGACCGGGGCTGGAAAGATACCGTCTGGGTCGACGGCCAGGTCGAACTGCTGGTCTACTTCGGCCAGCCGTCGTGGCCGCACTTCCCGTTCCAGTTCGCCAGCCAGACCCTGGAGCTGGCGGACCGCGGCTCCATCGGACAAATTCTGGTGAATCCGGCGCCGTAGCGCGCCCCTGCCGGGCTGCCCGCCGCAGCCCAAATAATCCCTTCATTTTGTGCTGATAAGGCGTATAATCCCCGCCTTTTGCAGCCTTTTTAACCATCTCCCGGACGTCCTATGCGCGCAACATCCCTGATCCAGCCGGATCGCGACCTCTTTTCCTGGCCCCAGTACTGGGCGGCCTGCTTTGGCCCGGCGCCGTTTTTACCCATGTCGAGGGAGGAGATGGACCAGCTCGGCTGGGACAGCTGCGATATTATCCTGGTCACCGGGGATGCCTACGTCGATCATCCGAGTTTCGGGATGGCGATCTGCGGCCGCATGCTGGAGGCGCAGGGCTTCCGGGTCGGCATCATTGCCCAGCCGGACTGGAACAGCAAAGCGGACTTCATGCGCCTCGGCAAGCCGAACCTGTTCTTCGGCGTTACCGCCGGCAATATGGACTCGATGATCAACCGCTATACCGCCGACCGCCGGCTGCGCCACGACGATGCCTACACCCCGGATAACGTCGCGGGCAAGCGCCCGGACAGGGCGACGCTGGTCTACACCCAGCGCTGCAAAGAGGCGTGGAAAGAGGTGCCGGTGATCCTCGGCGGCATCGAGGCCAGCCTGCGCCGCACAGCGCACTACGACTACTGGTCCGATACCGTGCGCCGCTCGGTGCTGGTGGACGCCAAGGCGGATATGCTGATTTTCGGCAACGGCGAGCGTCCGCTGGTGGAAGTGGCCCACCGGCTGGCGATGGGCGAGCCGGTGGCCGACATTCGCGACGTGCGCAACACGGCGATTATCGTCAAGGAGGCGCTGCCCGGCTGGAGCGGCGTGGACTCCCGCAGCATCGATAGGCCGGGCAGGATAGACCCGATCCCGCATCCCTACGGCGACGATCTGGCCTGCATGCAGAATAAAAAGCCGCAGTCCGATGAGCCGGAGGCGAAGCCTGTCACCGTCCAGCCGCCGAAGCCGAAGCCGTGGGAGAAAACCTACGTTCTGCTGCCCTCTTTTGAGAAGGTGAAGGCCGATAAGGTGATGTACGCCCACGCCTCGCGCATTCTTCACCACGAAACTAACCCCGGCTGCGCCCGGGCGCTGATGCAGAAGCAGGGCGACCGCTACGTGTGGATCAATCCGCCGGCGATCCCGCTCTCAACCGAAGAGATGGACAGCGTTTTTGCCCTGCCGTATCAGCGGGTGCCGCATCCGGCTTATGGCAAAAGCCGCATCCCGGCCTACGAGATGATCCGCTTCTCGGTGAACATCATGCGCGGCTGCTTCGGCGGCTGCGCCTTCTGCTCGATCACCGAGCACGAGGGGCGCATTATCCAGAGCCGTTCGCAAGAGTCGATCATCAACGAGATCGAGGCCATTCGCGACAGCGTGCCCGGCTTTACCGGCATTATCTCCGATCTCGGCGGGCCTACCGCCAACATGTACATGCTGCGCTGCACCTCGCCGCGCGCCGAGCAGACCTGCCGCCGGCTCTCCTGCGTCTATCCGGAGATCTGCCCGCACATGGACACCAACCATCAGCCGACTATCGATCTCTATCGCCGCGCCCGCGATCTTAAGGGCGTGAAGAAGATCCTCATCGCCTCCGGGGTGCGCTACGATCTGGCGGTAGCCGATCCGCGCTACATTAAAGAGCTGGCGACCCACCACGTCGGCGGCTATCTGAAGATTGCCCCGGAGCATACGGAGGAGGGGCCGCTGTCGAAAATGCTCAAGCCGGGCATGGGCAGCTACCACCGCTTTAAAGAGCTGTTCGATACCTACTCGAAGCAGGCGGGCAAAGAGCAGTATCTGATCCCCTATTTTATCTCTGCGCACCCCGGCACCACCGATGAGGATATGGTCAATCTGGCGCTGTGGCTCAAGCGCCACCGCTTCCGCCTCGACCAGGTGCAGAACTTCTACCCGTCGCCGCTGGCCAACTCCACCACCATGTATTACACCGGCAAGAATCCGCTCAATAAGGTGAACTACAAGAGCGAGGATGTGGCGGTGCCGAAGGGCGACCGCCAGCGCCGGCTGCACAAGGCGCTGCTGCGCTACCACGATCCGGCCAACTGGCCGCTGATCCGCCAGGCGCTGGAAAATATGGGTAAAAAGCACCTGATTGGCGGACGCCGCGACTGCCTGGTGCCCGCCCCGACTGTCGAGGAGATGCGCGAGGCCCGCCGCCAGGGCCGCCGCGCGCAGCCCGCGCTGACCAAACATACGCCGGCCGCGCACCAGAGGCGTCCGGTGAGACCTGCGGGCAAGCGCCCGACGAAGGCGTAAAAAAGGCCCGGCATTGCTGCCGGGCCTGTATTTAATGGTTTTGTAGGCCGTGCAAGCGTAGCGCCGCCCGGCAAGAGATCGGCGCTAACGCCAGAACTCAGCCGCCAAACTGGTCCGGATCCGGCCCCAGGCGCTTGCCCTTGTCCAGCTTCGCGATCTCCGCCAACTCCTCTTTGTCGAGGCGGAAGTCCCAGACGTCAAAGTTTTCGGCGATGCGCGACGGCGTGACCGATTTCGGGATCACCACCAGGCCGCTGTCGAGGTGCCAGCGAATGACCACCTGCGCCGGGGTTTTGCCATATTTGTCCGCCAGCCTGCGGATAATGGCCTGATCGAAGACGCCTTCACCGCCCTGCGCCAGCGGGCTCCAGGATTCGGTCTGGATCTTGTGGTTGGCGTTCCAGACCTGCATCTGACGCTGCTGCATCAGCGGGTGCAGCTCGATCTGGTTGATGACCGGCGTCACGCCCGTCTCGTCAATCAGGCGCTGCAGGTGCGGCGCCTGGAAATTACACACCCCGATGCTTTTCACCAGCCCCTGCTCGCGCAGTTTGATCAGGCCCTGCCAGGCCTCAACGTAGCGGTCCAGCGCGGGATCCGGCCAGTGGATCAGGTAGAGATCGAGGTAGTCGAGCTTAAGCTTGTCCAGGCTCTCCTGCAGGGCTTCCGCCGGGCGGCGCTGGTCGTCGTTCCACAGTTTCGTGGTCACGAATAGCTCATCGCGGGGGACGCTGGCGGTCTGAATCGCTTTACCTACGCCCTCTTCATTCTTATACATTGTGGCGGTATCGATCGCGCGATAGCCCACTTCCAGCGCCTTGTGAATGGCGTTCACAACGTCCTCGTTGCCTGCTTTCCACACGCCGAGACCCAGTTGCGGCATTACGTTGCCGTCGTGGAGCTTGATTACGGTTGGATGTGTCATGCGTTCCTCCTTAAGGTGAAAATTCACCGGGGCCGCTTACTCTCCCCGGTGAAGTCGTAGCATTAAGTCTGGTCGAAAACCGCAAAAACGAAAGGGAATGCAGAAAAACCTTAGCGGGCGGCTTCGTAAATGCGGCGGCTGACGTCGAGAGTAATATCCTGATTTTCACCCAGTTTTGTCATGCCGTGTTCTTCCAGCTTGTCGACCAGCGCCGGGATGCTGCTGCCGTCGAGGCCGTAGTCCGACAGGCGGGTCGGCACGCCCATGCTTTCGAAGAAGCGGCGGGTCGCGGCAATGGCGGCGTCGATGCGCTGGTCATCCGTGCCGTCGGTAATGTTCCACACCCGGGCCGCGTACTGCAGCAGCTTGGCGCGCTTGGCGTCGCGCTTTTCGTTCCACAGGGAGGGCAGAACAATCGCCAGCGTCTGGGCGTGATCGAGGCCGTGCATTGCCGTCAGCTCGTGGCCCAGCATGTGGGTCGCCCAGTCCTGCGGCACGCCGGCGCCAATCAGGCCGTTGAGCGCCTGGGTCGCGGCCCACATCACGTTGGCGCGCACGTCATAGTTTTCCGGCTCCGCCAGCGCTTTCGGACCCTCTTCAATCAGGGTCAGCAGAATGCCCTCGGCGAAGCGGTCCTGAATTTTGGCATTGACCGGGTAGGTCACGTACTGTTCAACGGTGTGAACAAAGGCATCGACTACGCCGTTGGCGGTCTGGCGCGGCGGCAGCGTGTAGGTGTAGACCGGATCGAGTACGGCAAACTGCGGCTGTACATGCGGACTTCTGAATGCCTGCTTGTCGCCGGTGGTTTTACGCGAGATAACGGCGCCATTATTGGATTCAGAGCCGGTCGCCGGCAGGGTCAGCACTGAACCCATCGGGATAGCGCTGGCTATCTTCTCGCCATAAGTCTGTAAAATCTCCCACGGATCGACGCCGTCAGCGTAGTGCGCGGCGGCGGCAATAAACTTGGTGCCGTCCAGCACCGAACCGCCGCCGACCGCCAGCAGGAAAGTAACCTGCTGTTCGCGGGCAATCTTCACCGCGTTCATCAGGGTTTCATAGGAAGGGTTCGGCTCAATTCCGCCAAACTCCAGCACTTCAAGACCGCTCAGGGCGCTCAGCGTCCGATCCAGCACGCCGGTTTTCTTCACGCTGCCGCCGCCGTAGGTGACCAGCACGCGGGCGTCGTCAGGGATCTGCGCGCGCAAATCGGCGATGGCGTCTTTACCAAACAGGATCCGGGTAGGAGTGTGCAGATTAAAATTAAACATGGCTTGCTCTCTCTGTAACGGAGGCGGCCGGAGGGCTGCCTGATGCTGAATATTGTGATCATCATCGCTATTTCGCTCAATGCACATTCCTGTTTTAGTCTTGCCTATTTCTCCACGCCGCTGGAGAAAATGCATCGACGAAGGCACAATGCGGTCGTTGAAATTTTCTCCCGTGAGGATCTGCGATGAGCCGCGAAGCCATTTGCCAGTTGTTATCTGAAAAGATTAACACGCTGATAAATAAAGAAGATAAGCTGAGTAGACTGCTGCCGGATATCACGCTGCTCTACGACACGCAGCCCTGGCCGCGCATGCCGGTGATGTATCAGCCGGGCGTTATATTCCTCTTTTCCGGCCATAAAATTGGTTACATCAATGCGCGGACGTTCCGCTATGACGCCAACGAATACCTGCTGCTGACGGTGCCGCTGCCGTTTGAGTGTCAGACCTTCGCGACCGAGTCCGTGCCGCTTGCGGGCATGCGGCTGAACATCGATGTGCTTCAGCTCCAGGAGCTGCTGATGGATATCGGCGAGGACCGCCAGTTTCAGACGCCGGCAGCGGCGAGCGGCATCAACTCCTCGCCGCTCACGGATGAGATCCTCTGCGCCGCCGAGCGGCTGCTGGACGTGATGACGCGCCCGCTGGACGCGCGCATTCTCGGTAAGCAGATCGTGCGGGAAATCCTCTATTACGTACTGACCGGGCCGCAGGGCGGGGCGCTGACGGCGCTGGTCAGCCGCCAGACCCACTTCAGCCTGATAAGCCGGGTGCTAAAGCAGATTGAGAGCCACTATACCGAAAACCTCAGCGTTGACCGGCTGGCGGCGGAGGCCAACATGAGCGTGTCGGCGTTCCACCACAACTTCAAGGCCGTGACCAGCACTTCGCCGCTGCAGTACCTCAAGTCCTACCGCCTGCACAAGGCGCGGCTGCTGATGGTCCACGACGGCCTGAACGCCAGCACCGCGGCGATGCGGGTGGGCTATGAAAGCGCCTCGCAGTTCAGTCGGGAGTTTAAGCGCTATTTTGGCACTACGCCGGGAGAGGATGCGGCGCGTATTCGGGGCATTCCCGGCGTGTAGCCGGGAATGGTGCGGTGCGGGGCGCCGTCAGGCGGCGCTGCAGTATTTCTTTTTGATGACCACGAACACCGCGCCGAACAGGCCGCAGACCAGCAGAAAGATGGGCAGGATCATCAGAAAGGTCATCACCTGGTCTTCGTGGCGCTTGACGAACGGGATCATGCTGAGCATATAGCCGAAGCCGGTCACCACGCCAACCCACAGCACGGCGCTCAGCCAGTTGAAGAACTGGAAGCGGCGGTTCGAGAGCCCGGAGATCCCGGCCATGGTCGGCAGCAGCGTGCGGACAAAGGCGAGAAAGCGGCCCGCCAGCAGGGCCAGCAGCCCGTGGCGATCGAACATGCAGGTGGCGCGCTCGTGGTACTTCACCGGCAGCTGCGCCAGCCAGCCTTTCACGATGCGGGTATTGCCGAGCCAGCGTCCCTGAATATAGCTCAGCCAGCAGCCGAGGCTCGCCGCGGCGGTCAGCACCGCCATCGTCGGGATGAAGTCCATGACATCTTTTGCAATCAGCGCGCCGGCGAGCAGCAGAAGGCTGTCGCCCGGCAGAAACGAAGCCGGCAGCAGCCCGTTTTCTAAAAACAGCGTCGCAAACATGACCAGATAAACAACGCCCACCACGTGGGGATTCGCCAGCGCGGTGAAATCATGTTGCCAGAGCGCGGCGACAATCTCTTGAATAACAACCATGGACTTTCCTGTGGGACTATACACGTCATCCTTCAAGCTGCCTCTGCGTTGGCTGCGCTCGTTCACCCCGGTCACTTACTTGAGTAAGCTCCTGGGATTAATGAGAGACTCCTGTCACTCACCTGCCGCCTTGATGCAACTTGAATGATTTTGTGTATACATTCTATTTCTGGTTATACGCGTCATCGCGCAAACCGCCTGCTGCGGTACGTGCGAATTTGCCGACAGTATACTCCTCAATCGCCCGAAACATCTTGATCCCGGGCGCATCTCATACAGACGATTGTAACCGCATTTGTCCGTACTGGTGTCCATTGGCAGCCACTTTACACGATACGTTCAAAGCCTGCAGATAAATCCTGGATAAGATCGTCAACATTCTCTAAACCAACGTGCAGACGGATCAGCGTACCGTCGAAATCGACCTTGCCTTCGGGACGAATCGCTGCTAGCTGCTCCGGCTGGTTGGGCAGGATCAGCGACTCAAAGCCGCCCCAGGAGTAGGCCATGCTGAACAGCGTGAAATTGTCGAGATAGGCCGCCAGCTCGGCGTCGTTCAACCGCTTCTTCAGCACAAAAGAAAAAAGGCCGCTGCTGCCGGTAAAGTCGCGCTTCCAGAACTCATGCCCCCTGCTGCCGGGCAGCGCCGGGTGGTTAACCCGCTCAACCTGCGGATGCTGCGCCAGCCATTCGGCAATTTTGATACTGCTTTCATGGTGCTGACGCAGGCGCACGCCCAGCGTGCGCAGGCCGCGGCTGGTCATGTAGGCGGTGTCCGCATCCACCATCTGGCCCATCAGATAGGCATTCTCGCGCAGCCGATCCCAGCAGCGGGCGTTGGCGACCGCTGTGCCTATCATGCCGTCGGAGTGGCCGATGAGGTACTTGGTGGCGGCCTGAATCGAGATATCAATGCCGAAGTCCAGCGCCTTAAACAGTACCCCGGCGGCCCAGGTGTTATCGATGATGATGATCGCCTCCGGGGCGACGCTGCGCACCGCGCTGACGATGGCCGGGACATCGTGCACTTCCATGGTGATAGAGCCCGGGGATTCCAGAAACACGACGCGGGTATTGGGCTGAACGCGGCTTGCTATCTCTGCGCCGATCAGCGGATCGAACCAGCCGGTGGTGACGCCGAGCCTGGCGAGGATTTTGGTACAGAAATCCTGGCTCGGCTCATAGGCCGTGTTGGTCATCAGGACATGGTCCCCCTGCTCAACAAAGGCGAGTATCGTATTGGCGACGGCGGCCGCGCCGCAGGGGAACAGCGCGCAGCCGGCGCCGCCTTCCAGTTCGCACATTGCCTCCTGCAGCGAGAAGTGGGTCAGGGTCCCCCGGCGACCGTAAAACAGCTCGCCCTTCGCGCGGTTGCGCGTCGCGTGCTTTTTAGCTTCGACGGTGTCAAAAACCAGCGATGAGGCGCGCTGGATCACGCTGTTCACCGAACCCTGGGTGTATCGTTTGCTGCGCCCGGCGTGGACCAGCGCGGTTTCCTGATGATGGAGTGGCTTGTCGGACATGTTCGCTCTGCCTTTTTTATACGTCTGGACGTCTAAACTAGCACGATTGCGAGCGTCTGTATCGGTCGCGGTCCGATATAGAATAAAATTTTACGGCTGGGGAAATAGTAATGAGAACCACTATCAATTCGACGTCGTTTTGATATCATTACGCTCAGTTTTTTTGTGATTCAGATCCTGGAGAGACACAGTGGGTAATGATTTGATGCAGACGGACCTCTCCGTTTGGGGCATGTACCATCATGCAGACATCGTTGTTAAAGTGGTGATGATTGGTCTGGTTCTGGCCTCGATCGTTACCTGGGCAATCTTCTTTAGCAAGAGCACCGAGCTGCTGGCGCACAAGCGCCGCCTCAAGCGCGAGCAGAAGCAGCTCAGCGACGTGCGCTCCCTCGATCGGGCGAGCGAAGTGGCCTCCACGTTTGAGGCCAAAAGCCTGAGCGCGATGCTGATTAATGAAGCGCAGAATGAGCTGGAGCTTTCCGAAGGTTCCGAAGACCGCGAAGGCATTAAAGAGCGCACCGGCTTTCGCCTGGAGCGCCGCGTTGCCGCCGTTGGCCGCTATATGGGCCGCGGTAACGGCTTCCTGGCGACTATCGGCGCCATCTCGCCGTTCGTCGGTCTGTTCGGCACCGTCTGGGGCATCATGAACAGCTTTATCAGCATTGCCCAGACCCAGACCACCAACCTTGCCGTTGTGGCCCCCGGCATTGCCGAAGCCCTGCTGGCGACCGGTATCGGCCTGTTTGCCGCGATCCCGGCGGTCGTTATCTACAACGTCTTTGCCCGCATGATTGCCAGCTACAAGGCGATGCTCGGCGATGTCGCCGCGCAGGTCCTGCTGCTGCAGAGCCGCGATCTTGATCTTAACGCCAGCAGCGCCTCCCCGGTACACGCGACGCAAAAACTGCGAGTGGGGTGACAGCACATGGCAATGCGCATGAACGAAAACATGGAAGATGGCGATGAGATGCACGAAATCAACGTGACGCCGTTTATCGACGTCATGCTGGTTCTGCTGATTATCTTCATGGTCGCCGCCCCGCTGGCCACCGTGGACGTCAAAGTCAACCTGCCTGCGGCCTCCAGCCAGCCGCAGCCGCGCCCGGAAAAGCCGGTTTACCTGAGCGTTAAAGCCGATGACACCATGTTTATCGGTAACGATCCGGTCACCGAGGAGACGATGATTAGCGCGCTCAACGCGCTCACCGAGGGTAAAAAGGACACCACTATCTTTTTCCGCGCCGACAAGACCGTGAACTACGAAACCATGATGAAAGTGATGGATACGCTGCATCAGGCGGGCTATCTCAAGATAGGTCTGGTGGCGGAAGAGCGGGCCGGGGCGAAGTAACCGGGGCGCTGCAGAGCGCCGCTGCCGTCTTCCGGCTGATATAAAGCGAATCAGGCCCCCGTCGGGGGCCTGAGCGTTATTTATCCGACGAGGCCTGCCACAGATTCAGCCCGCCGTCGGCGATGTGCTGGTCAATCTGCGCCAGCTCCTGCGCGCTGAACTGCAGGTTATCCAGCGCCCTGACGTTCTCTTCCACCTGCTCGGGACGGCTGGCGCCAATCAGCACGGAGGTGACGCGATTGTCCTTCAGCAGCCAGCTCAGGGCCATTTGCGCCATGCTCTGCCCGCGTTTTTCCGCCATCGCCTGCAGCAGCCGCAGACTGCTGAGGTTACTCTCCGTCAGCATATTCTCCGTCAGGCCGCGCGCCTTTTTCCCCTCGGTCTGCATTCGCGAGCCATCCGGAATGCCGTTGAGGTATTTGCCGGTCAGCAGGCCCTGGGCCAGCGGCGTGAAGGCGATACAGCCGGTGCCGCTCTCCTGCAGGGCGTCCAGCAGCCCGGTTTTATCCACCCAGCGGTTGAGCAGGTTGTAGGAGGGCTGATGGATCAGCAGCGGGATCTTCCACTCGCGCAGCAGCGCGGCCATGGTGCGGGTGCGCTCCGTGGAGTAGGACGAGATCCCGACGTACAGCGCCTTGCCGCTCTGCACCGCGTGGGCAAGCGCGGCGGCGGTCTCTTCCATCGGCGTGTTTTCATCTACCCGGTGGGAGTAGAAGATGTCCACATAGTCGAGCCCCATGCGCCGCAGGCTCTGATCGAGGCTCGCCAGCAGATATTTACGCGAGCCGCCCGCGCCGTAGGGGCCGGGCCACATATCGTAGCCCGCTTTGGTTGAGATAATCAGCTCATCGCGGTACGCGGCGAAGTCGCTTTTCAGCAGGCGGCCAAAGTTCTCTTCCGCGCTGCCCGGCGGCGGGCCGTAGTTGTTGGCGAGGTCGAAATGGGTAATACCGGCATCAAAGGCGGTGCGCAGCAGGGCGCGCTGGGACTCCAGCGGCTGTACGTGGCCGAAGCTGTGCCACAGCCCCAGCGAGAGCGCGGGTAGCTGAAGGCCGCTGCTGCCGCAGTAGCGGTACTGCATGCGGGAATAGCGATCGGGACTGGCAGACCAGGACATGAACTCCCCTTCTTGGTTGTTTTAAAACGTCATTTCTATTCTATACAGTCTATACAGCGGACGCCCGGCGGTAACCTGGCGGGATCGCATAAAGACGCTTTCAGTACATTATTCTGTTTACAAAAAGATCATACGAAACGTTATAACTATTTCATTCCCTGCCGATAACCGGATTGACGTGACATAGAGCACCTTAATTAACTGATTTTTCCGGGGGAATATATGAATCTGCTGCGTAACTTCACTATCAGGCGGGTGATGCTGATCACTCTGAGCATTTTTGCGCTGCTGTGGTCCGGCGTCGGCGGCTACAGCATATGGTCACTGTCGCAGGTGGCCAAAGGTAACGATACCGATCGGCAGCTGGTGAACCAGATGCTGCTGCTCAGCGAAGGTAACGACCGCTACTTTCGCTTTATCACCCGCCTCAACCGCGCCATGACCGGCCGGACGGCTGATTTCGCGCCGGCGCAGCAGGCGCTTGATCAGATGCGCAGCCGCCTTGATGACTTTAAACAGGTCTCTCCGGGGCCGATGACCCCGGCCGTCTCCGCAGAGCTTATCGCCCGCTGGCAGACGCTGCTGGATGAAGGGGCCGCGCCGCAGATGGCGCAGGCTAAGGCCGGCAACGTCGAGGCGTGGCGCGCGCTGGCGCAAAACACCACCCCGGCGCTTAGCCGGGCGTTTTCCGCCAGCTCAGAGAAATTCACGGCCCAGGCCGGTAAAAAGCTGGCGCAGACCCGGTTAACGGTAGACCACCTGACCAGAGTGACCCGCACCCTGATCATGGCGGCGGTCATTACTGGCCTGCTGCTGCTGCTGTTCTCGGACCGCTATCTGGTCGCGATGCTGGTCAGGCCCCTGGAGCGGGTGCGTCAGCACTTCCGCCAGATGGCGCAGGGGGATCTTAGCCAGCCGATGGAGGAGATTGGCCGCAATTGCATCGGCCAGGTGGTGCCTATCCTCAACGACATGCAGCACAGCCTCAGCGCGGCGGTCAGCGCCATCCGCAGCGGCAGCGAGAATATCTGGCGCGGCGCGACGGAAATTGCGGCGGGCAATACCAATCTGTCGCAGCGCACCGAAGAGCAGGCGGCGGCGCTCGAAGAGACCGCCGCCAGCATGGAGCAGCTCACCGCCGCCGTGCAGCGCAACGCCGAGAGCGCCCGGCAGGCCAGCCGGCTGGCGTCCTCATCGGCGCAGTCGGCGTCGGAAGGCAGCAAGCTGGTGACCGCCGTGGTGGAAAAAATGTCCGGCATCTCGCAAAGCTCGGCGCGGATCGCCGAAATCACCGACGTTATCAACAGCATCGCCTTCCAGACCAATATTCTGGCGCTCAACGCCGCCGTGGAGGCGGCCCGTGCGGGCGAGCAGGGCAGGGGCTTTGCGGTGGTGGCGAGCGAAGTGCGCAATCTGGCCAGCCGCAGCGCCCAGGCGGCGAAGGAGATTGAAGGGCTGATCGCCGAATCCACCGCCCAGGTCGCCGGCGGTGTCTCACTGGTGAACGATACCGGCACCGCCATGCAGCAGATAATGCAGTCGGTGGGCGAGGTGGCAACCCTTGTGCAGGAGATCGCCGGGGCTTCTGATGAGCAGAGCAGGGGGATTTCCCAGGTCGGGATTGCGATTACTCAGATGGACGGCGTGACCCAGCAGAACGCCTCGCTGGTGGAGGAGGTCTCCAGCGCCTCATCGGCGCTGGAGACGCAGACCGATGCCCTGCAGCAGGCGGTGCAGCGCTTCCGCCTGGCGCAGGAGATGGCCTGACGGCGTTAGCCCTGGCGCTTGTCTTCCGTGTTGGTATCAAAATCGCCGGCGTTGTGGCGCTCGTGCAGCTGTTCGCTGAGCGGCCCCTGGGCGCGGTTGACAATGCGCCCGCGCTTCACCGCCGGGCGGCTGCCCACGTCCTGTGCCCAGCGCAGCACGTTCTTATAGCTCTGCGCGTCGAGGAACTCCGCCGCGTTGTAGGCGCCGCCGAGCACCAGATTGCCGTACCACGGCCAGATGGCGATATCGGCGATAGTGTACTCTTCGCCGGCGATATAGCGGCCCCGCGCCAGCTGTTTATCCAGCACGTCGAGCTGGCGCTTCGCCTCCATAGTGAAGCGGTCGATGGCGTACTCGATTTTTACCGGCGCGTAGTTGTAGAAGTGGCCGAAGCCGCCGCCGAGGTAGGGCGCCGAGCCCTGCAGCCAGAACAGCCAGTTCAGCGTCTCGGTGCGCCCGGCCAGATCTTTGGGCAGGAAGTGGCCAAACTTCTCGGCTAAGTAGAGCAGAATATTGCCGGACTCGAAGACCCGCAGCGGCGGCGTGACGGAGCGATCGCTGAGCGCGGGGATCTTGGAGTTGGGGTTCACCTCAACAAAGCCGCTGGAGAACTGATCGCCTTCGCCGATGCGGATCATCCAGGCATCGTACTCGGCGCCGGTGACGCCCAGCGCCAGCAGCTCCTCCAGCAAAATAGTGACCTTCTGACCGTTGGGCGTGCCCAGGGAGTAGAGCTGAAGCGGATGGTTGCCGATCGGCAGCGCTTTTTCGTGGGTGGCGCCGGAGACGGGGCGGTTGATACTGGCGAACGCGCCGCCGCTGCTTTGTTTCCATTCCCAGACTTTGGGCGGTTGGTAGCTGTTGTCAGACATCGTAGAACCTGCCTTGTGGTTGTGGATCAATTAAGCGAGTGTAGCAGTGGGGCGCGCCGGGCCTTAACCCTTTGCGCCTTTATCGCTCAGGCCATAATCCTTTCTGCCCAGGCGCTGATATCATCGCCGCTGCCGAGATCGGCCTGCACCAGGCCGTTGACCATAAAGGTCGGCGAGACGTGGATACCGTTCTGCCGGGCGTATTTACAGTGCCACTTGATCGCCGTCTGCAGTTCAGGCACCGCAAAGGCCTCGCGCACGCGTACGCCGCTGTAGCGCTCCAGGCGGTCAATAATCTGCTCCGGCGTCGCCTGCATATTGGGCCCGGCGCAGTGGTCGGTAAACTCAAACTCCTCCCGGTGGCCCGCCACCGCCTGCATCACCCGCTTGGCGGCGGTCTTGCCCTCCGGCAGCGTTGACGCGGCGAGAATGCAGCGCACAATCACCCCGGAGAACAGGTGCCAGGGCTGCGACTGCAGACGGATTTTTACCGTTACGTTCTCCTCGCCGAGCGTGTCCAGCAGGGCGTCAAGCTTGTTGAACGCCTTGACCGAAAACGGGCAGGTGGGTTCCAGAAAGACTTCAAAGGTATTCGGGCCGTGGCCCCACTCCAGCGGCTGTGCCTGCATAGCGACTCCTGATTAGCATGTTGTCCGGCGATAATATTTTTGTTCGAGTGTATGATTAAGCCACTTCTGTCACAGTAGCAACACTCCGCAGACGACAATGACCCGGTGCCACTCGCCGCCTGCCTTTTTTTAGTTAATGACTTAGGTTGGAACAATGAGTACAGGAAAGTCCAGTAGCGATGCGCCGTTTGGCACATTATTAGGATATGCCCCAGGCGGCGTTGCCATTTACTCTTCGAACTACAGCAGCCTCGTGCCGCGGCCCTCCCGCGACGATCCCGCCTTTCGCAGCTACATCGACAATGAATACATGGGCCACAAGTGGCAGTGCGTGGAGTTCGCCCGCCGCTTTCTGTTCCTCACCTACGGCTTTGTGTTTACCGACGTCGGCATGGCCTATGAGATCTTCTCCCTGCGCTTTCTGCGCCAGGTGGTGAACGACAACCTGCTGCCGCTGCAGGCCTTTGCCAACGGCTCCCGCCGGGCGCCGGAGGCCGGATCGCTGCTGATCTGGCAGAAGGGCGGCGAGTTTCACGAGACCGGGCACGTGGCGGTCATCACCCAGCTGGTGGGCGACAAGGTGCGCATCGCCGAACAGAACGTCATTCACCAGCCGCTGCCCCAGGGCCAGCAGTGGACCCGCGAGCTGACCCTGACGGTACAGGACGGCCGCTACACGCTGCATGACACCTTCGACGACACCGAGATCCTCGGCTGGATGATCCAGACCGACGACGCGCGCGGCGGCCTGCCGCAGCCGGAAGTGGCGAGCGGGACGCTGAAAATTAACGGCGCGCGGCTTGAGGATAAGGGGCAGTTCAGCGGCAAATGGCTCGACGAACGGGACCCGCTGCAGGCCGCCTACGTGAAGGCCAACGGCCACTTCATCAACCACGATCCGCTCCACTACTACACCATCAGCGAGTCCGCCGAGCAGGAGCTGATCAAGGCTACCAATGAAGTTCATCTGATGTACCTCCACGCTACCGACAAGGTGATGAAGGACGACAGCCTGCTGGCGCTGTTCGACATTCCGAAGATCCTCTGGCCGCGCCTGCGCCTGTCGTGGCAGCGCCGCCGCCACGACATGATCACCGGGCGAATGGACTTCTGCATGGACGAGCGCGGACTGAAGGTGTACGAGTACAACGCTGACTCCGCCTCCTGCCACACCGAGGGCGGCCTGATCCTCGAGCGCTGGGCGCAGACCGGCTATACGGGCAGCGGCTACAACCCGGCGGAAGATCTGCTGAGCCAGCTCACCGCCGCGTGGCAGCACAGCTCCGCCCGCCCGTTCGTCCACATCATGCAGGATAAAGATCTGGAGGAGAGCTACCACGCCCTGTTTATGCAGGAAGCGCTGACCCGGGCCGGCTTTGACAGCAAGATCCTCTGCGGGCTGGACGAGCTGGGCTGGGATCCCGCCGGGCAGCTTATCGACGGCGACGGCCGGCTGGTCAACTGCGTATGGAAAACCTGGGCCTGGGAGACGGCCATCGAGCAGGTGCGCGAGGTGAGCGAAACCGAATACGCGGCGGTGCCGATCCGCACCGGCCATCCGGACAACCAGGTGCGGCTGATCGACGTCCTGCTGCGCCCGGAAGTGATGGTCTTTGAGCCGCTGTGGACCGTGGTGCCCGGCAACAAGGCGATTCTGCCGGTGCTGTGGCAGCTGTTCCCGCATCATCACTACCTGCTGGATACCGACTTCGCGGTCAATGACGAGCTGGCGAAAACCGGCTACGCGGTGAAGCCCATCTCCGGGCGCTGCGGCAGCAATATCGACCTTATCAGCCACGATGCCGGGCTGCTGGACCAGAGCAGCGGCCAGTTTGTCGATCGCAAAAACATCTACCAGCAGCTGTGGTGCCTGCCGAAAGTGGACGGCAAGTATATCCAGGTCTGCACCTTCACCGTCGGCGGCAGCTACGCCGGCAGCTGTCTGCGCGGCGATGAAACGCTGGTGGTCAAAAAAGAGAGCGACATCGAGCCGCTGATTGTCGAAAAACGCTAGTAGCGCTGCCGCCGGGACAGGCATTCCCGGCGGCAGATTATTACCCGCCGCCGACGCTGCTCCATACACTTGTTTACACTCCTGTTATTGCCGATTATTCTTCCACAAATCGCCGTGCTGAACAGGGATATCTCCATGCAGAAAACCTGGCTTATTTTGCTGGTTTCTATCGTCGCGGAAACGCTGGCAACCTCGATGATTAAAGCCTCAATGGGCTTTACCCGCCTGCTGCCTTCGCTGGCGGTGGTTACGGGCTATATCATCTCTTTTTACGGCCTCTCTCAGGTCGTGAAAGTAATGAACTTAGGCGTTGCCTATGCTATCTGGGCGGGCGTGGGCATATGCCTGGTCTCCCTGCTGTCGTGGCTGCTCTTCAATCAGCGTCTCGATCTGCCGGCCGTGGCGGGCATTACGCTGATTATTGCCGGCGTGGTAGTCATTCAGCTCTTTTCTAAAACGGTGACCCACTAGCGTTAATCTGCGGAAAGGGAATAGCGATGGCAGAGCGTATTGATTACCAGATAGAAAAATACCAGTTCACGGCGCTCAATGAAGATCCGCGCCTGACCCGCCAGTGGGCCGAAGTCATCACCGAATGTCAGCAGAGCCGGGCGGGCAGCGAAGAGCGCCTGCGCATTGCGCTGCTCAATGTCGATTACGTCACAAGCTTTGAACTTCCCTTCCGGCTGCTGCTGATCCGCGCCCCGCAGCTGGTTGCCGGGATGCGCGAAACGCTTGCCATCAGCCAGAAAAGCGCGGTGTTTAACGATAAGCGCTTCGGCTGCGTCTACAGCCTGAAAACCGGGCTTGGCGATATTCCCGACGCTTTTCACTACCGCCTCTCCACCCGCATCCGCCGGGTCGCGCCCGGCGGCAGCGACGCCGCGCCCTTCCAGCAGATAGCCAAAGAGACCAAAGCCCCGCGCGAGCGGCTGAAAAAGGCGCTGGAGGCCGGGCTGTCGGTGACCGCGCTGGACGGGTTATTCTGGTTCGGCATTCAGCGCATCGCCGCCGACGTGCTGCGGCTCAGAAAGAGCGGAATGGGCATCATGACCGCCGAGACGGAGGTCTCCGACAGCCTGACCGGCACCACGCGGCTGGTGCCGGTGTATCGCCTGACCCGGCGTTAGCGAATGTTCCCAAGCGTCGCGCCCGCGCTGGCCTGCTCTCCGGCGGATACCGCGCGGCGCAGTACGCCGCTGCGGCCCGCCAGTACCTGAACCTCCATCTTCATCGCCTCCATCACCGCCACCGGCTCGCCCGCGGCGACGGCGGCGCCGTCCTCCGCCAGCCAGCGGTGCAGCACACCGGAGATCGGCGCCGCCACATCCCCCTCGTCCGCCACATCCCCCTCGTCCGCCGCAGCGGCCGGTGCCGCCGGAGCTGGAGACGCCCCCTGCGGCGCGGCCAGCAGCCCGGCGGGAATGCCCAGCGCCACCCGCCGGCCGTCCAGCTCGATCCAGGTGCGGGTCAGCGGCGCGTCCTGCACCGGCAGCGGGCGCGGGGCGATCTGTACCCGCTCGCTGAACGCCGTCTCTATCCAGCGGGTATGGACGGCAAACGTGTCGGTGAAGTCCGGCTCGTCGATCACCGCCCGGTGAAACGGCAGCACCGAGGCCACGCCCTCAATCTGAAATTCGGCCAGCGCGCGCCGCGCCCGGGCAATGGCCTGCTCGCGGGTCGCGCCGGTGACGATAAGCTTCGCCATCAGCGAGTCGTAGCTGCCCGGCACGCTGCCGCCGCTCTCCACGCCGCTGTCTACCCGCACGCCCGGCCCGGAAGGAGGAGCGAAGCGCGTCACCGCGCCCGGCGTCGGCAGGAAGCCGCGCCCGGCATCTTCGGCATTAATGCGAAACTCCAGCGCGTGGCCGCGCGGCGCGGGCGTCTCTCTTATCGACAGCGGCAGCCCCTGGGCTACCCGCAGCTGTTCGAGCACCAGATCGACGCCCGCCGTCTCTTCCGTCACCGGATGCTCCACCTGCAGGCGGGTATTCACTTCGAGGAACGAGAGGGTGCCGTCGCGGCTCAGCAGAAACTCCACCGTGCCGGCGCCGACGTAGCCCGCTTCGCGGCAGATGGCGACCGCCGAGCGGTGAATGGCCTCGCGCTGGGCGTCGCTGATAAACGGCGCCGGGGCCTCCTCCACCAGCTTCTGGTTGCGCCGCTGCAGGGAGCAGTCGCGGGTGCCGACGGCCACCACGCAGCCGTGCCCGTCGGCCATAATCTGCGCCTCAATGTGGCGCGGCTGGTCCAGGTACTGCTCGACGTAGCACTCTCCGCGCCCGAAGGCGGTCTGCGCTTCGCTGACGGCGGAGGCAAACAGCTCGGGGATCTCCTCCAGCGTCCAGGCCACCTTGAGGCCGCGCCCGCCGCCGCCGAATGCCGCCTTGATGGCGACCGGTAGGCCGTGCTCGCGGGCAAAATCCACCACCTCCCGCGCGCTCTCTACCGGATCGGCGGTGCCCTTCACCAGCGGCGCGCCCACCTTCAGGGCGATCCTGCGCGCCTGCACTTTGTCGCCAAGCCGGGCGATGCTCTCCGGCGGCGGGCCGATCCAGATAAGCCCCGCCTCCTGCACCGCGCGGGCAAAGTCGGCCCGCTCGGAGAGGAAGCCGTAGCCGGGATGCACCATCGTGGCGCCGCTGCGGCGGGCAACGTCGAGCAGCGCCGCAATATTGAGGTAGGTCTCTTTCGGCGCCACGCCCGGCAGGGCGAAGGCCTGATCCGCCATCGCGACGTGCAGGGCGTCGGCGTCGGGATCGGCGTACACCGCCACCGACGCCATCCCGGCATCGCGGCAGGCGCGAATAACGCGCACGGCAATTTCGCCCCGGTTGGCGATCAGCACTTTATGGCGGGGCTGGGCTAAATCAGTCATCGTTACGGCGCTCCTGCAGGTCGATAAAAGGGGAGATCGGGTTAAAGCGAATACCGCATCCCGGCGGGATCTGTCCGGCGAGGTCGAGGTGGTGCGGCGCCACGGCGGCGATGACCGGATAGCCGCCGGTCAGCGGATGATCGTTGAGAAACAGCACCGGCTGGCCGCTGGCCGGCACCTGGATAGCGCCGGCGCAGGTGCCTTCGCTGGGCAGCTCCTGCTGTCGGCTGCGGGTCAGCGCCCGCTCGCCCGCAAGGCGCAGGCCGATGCGGTTGGACTGGGCGGTCACCTGCCAGACTTGCGTCGTCAGCAGGCGCTGCGCGCTGTCGTCAAACCAGTCGGTGCGCGGCCCGGCAATGATGTCCAGGGTAACGGTCTCGCCGGGCGCGGGCAGCGCGCGGCGCGTGGCCGACAGCGCCACGCTGCCGGTCCTCGCCTGAGGATCCAGACCGATCCGGTCCCCGGCGCGCAGCGGCGCAGGCCCTACCTGCGCGAGGGTATCGAAGGCCGCGCTGGCCAGCACCGGGGCAGGCGCGCTGACGCCGCGAATGGCCAGATAGCTGCGCACGCCGCGCCGGGCGGGACCGAGGCGCAGCACGTCTCCGGCCCGCACGGCGAAGGGGTGATGCATCGGCAGCGGGTGCGCGGCGTTAAGCGTCAGCGCGCAGTCGGCGCCGGTGACCGCCAGCACCAGGTCCCGTTCGGCCCTGGCCGCAAAGCCGCCGAAGGCTATCTCCAGCGCGGGCGTCTGCGCGGCGTTGCCCACCAGCCGGTTGGCGTCCCGCCAGGCGGTTTTGTCCATCGCTCCGGATTCGGCGACGCCCATATTAGCCTGCCCCCGGCGCCCGCCGTCCTGCCAGATTGTCAGCAGGCCCGGGGAGACGATCGTCAGCGCCGCGTCGGCTACCGGCGTCGGCGCTGCGGCCGGGGGCAGGGAGACGATCTTCCCGCCGCCGTCGGCCACGAAGCGCACCTCCGCGCCCGGCTGCAGTAGCGCCGGCGGGCGGCGGGCGATATCCCACATCGGCGTATCGGTGGTGCCGATCAGCTGCCAGCCGCCGGGGCTGGCCTGCGGGTAGATGCCGCTGAACTCGCCCGCCAGCCCCAGCGAGCCTGCGGGGATGCGGGTACGCGGCGTCGTTCTGCGCGGCACCTCATAGTCCCAGCCGGGGCTGACCATATAGGCAAAGCCCGGCGCAAAGCCGGTAAAAGCCACTTTCCAGCGCAGGGACTGGTGCGCCTCAATAAGTTCAGCCGCGCTGACGCCGAGCCGCTCGGCAAGCGCGGGCAGATCCTCGCCGTCGTAGCGCACCGCGACGCTTATCTGCGGCACGCTGCGCCCGGTGCCTGCCGCCACCGGCAGGGCGGCAATCGCGGCGATAAGGGCGCGGGCCGAGGTCAGCCAGGGCGAGAAGTGAACCAGCACGGTGCGCGCGGCGGGCACCAGCTCGTCGACGCCGGGCAGGGCGGCCTGCCGCAGAGTGTCAAAGAGGGCCAGCGTCTCGTCGAGACTCGCCAGCTCAATCAGAAAACTGTCGCTGTTGACGGGCAAAAAACGCACGTTATGCTCCCTGCCAGGCGGCATCTGGTATATCGGTAATAAACATGTGCCCCGGCGCGTGGCTGATGGCGAAGGGAACGCCGGAGCGCATCACCGCCGCCTGGGGCGTCACGCCGCAGGCCCAGAAGACCGGGATCTCGCCCGGCTCGATGCGCACCGCATCGCCAAAGTCGGGGCGCTGAAGATCGGCAATGCCGAGCAGGTGCGGTTCGCCAATATGCACCGGCGCGCCGTGGACCGCCGGAAAGCGGCCGCTTATCGTCACCGCGTCGCTGACCCGCTCGGCGGGGATCGGGCGCATGGAAACCACCAGCTCGCCGGAGAGCCGTCCGGCGGGGCGGCACTGGCGGTTGGTTTTGTACATCGGCACATTGCAGCCGTCGGTGATGTGGCGGATCTCGATCCCGGCTTCGCGCAGCGGGGTCTCAAAGGTAAAGCTGCAGCCGATCAGGAAAGTGACCAGATCCGGGTGCTGGCGCCACAGCGCCGTAGCGTCGGTGACGTCGTCCACCAGCCGGCCCTGCTCCCAGACGCGGTAGCGCGGAATATCGCTGCGCAGATCGGCCCCTTCCGCCAGCGGCGTGCGGTAATCACCGGCTTCAATAACGTCGAGTACCGGACAGCTCTGCGGATTGCGCTGGGCGTAGAGCAGAAAATCAAACGCCCAGTCGCGGGGGAGGCAGATCATATTGGCCTGGGTCATCCCCGGGGCCATCCCGGCGGTCGGCCTGTCGAACCCGCCGCGGATCGCCGCCCGCGCCTCCCGGGCGGCGGCAATCGCCTGGCGGCTGGCTTTAATCAGCCTCATGGCATCTCCACGAACGGACGGATAGCGATGCCGCTGGCTTCCAGCAGGGCGCGGGTCTGGCGCGCCATCTCAATGGCGCCGGGGCTGTCGCCGTGAACGCAGATGGAATCTGCCGCGATAGCGGTGAATTCGCCCTCAATCGAGGTGACGCCGCCGTCCTGCAGCAGCTGCAGCGTGCGCCGGGCCACCTGCTGCGGGTCGTGCAGCACCGCGCCCGGCTCGCGGCGAGAGACCAGGCTGCCGTCGCGGTGATAGGCGCGGTCGGCGAACGCTTCGGCGACGGTGCGCAGGCCCGCCTCTGCGGCAAGGGTCAGCACGCGCGATCCGGCGAGGCCGACCAGCGGCAGCGTGGCGTCGACGGCCAGAATCGCGTCAATCACCGCCCGCGCCTGGCGCTCGTTACCGGCGATGGTGTTGTACAGCGCCCCGTGCGGCTTCACGTAGCGCACGCGGGTGCCCGCCGCCGCCGCCAGCCCCTGCAGGGCGCCGATCTGGTAGATAACGTCGGCGAACAGTTCATCGCGGCTGAGATCCATATTGCGGCGGCCGAAGCCCACCAGGTCCGGGTAGGCGACGTGGGCCCCCACGGCGACGCCGCCGCGGGCCGCGGCGCGCAGGGTGGCGAGGATCACGTCCGGGGAACCGGCGTGAAAGCCGCAGGCGACGTTCGCGCTGCTGACCAGCGGCAGGATGGCGGCATCGTCGCCGAGGCGCCACTGGCCGTAGCTTTCGCCGAGGTCGCTATTTAAATCAATACAGTGCATCAGACAATCTCCAGGAAGCTAAAAATGGTGCCGACAGAGAGGGCGGCCATGTACCAGGTCAGGGCGCAGATGATCAGCCCGCTCCACAGTAGCCAGCGCGGATAGCGGTAGCCCTTCATCAGGTCGCTGCGTTTCCAGCCGACATAGAGGAAGATGGTCAGCCCCACCGGCAGCACCAGGCCGTTAAAGCCGCCGGCAAACACCAGCAGGGCGGCGGGCGCCGTACCGAGCGCCAGATAGACCGCCAGCGAGACGGCAATAAAAATCAGGGTGGCGATATTGCGCTGGCGGTCGGTCATTCCCGCCTTAAACACCGTCATAAAGGAGACGGAAGTATAGGCCGCGCCGATCACGCTGGTGATCGCCGCCGCCCAGAAGATAAAGCCAAATACGCGCACGCCGAACTCGCCCAGCGCGTAGCGGAATGCCTGCGAGGCCGGGTTGGCCGCCTGGCCGGAAAGATCGAGGGTTACGCCGCTGGCGACCACGCCGAGGATCGCCAGAAACAGCACGTAGCGCATGATGCCGACCACCAGAATTCCTTTGTTGGCTGCGGAGGAGACGGCCTCTATGTGCTCGGGACCCACCATGCCCTTATCGAGCAGGCGGTGGGCGCCGGCGTAGCAGATATAGCCGCCGACGGTCCCGCCGACGATGGTGGTGATGGTCGCGAAATCGATATGGCCCGGCATCACGGTCTGGAACAGCGCATCGCCTACCGGCGGCTTAGTCACAAACATCACCCCGACAACCATGGCAATCATCAGAATACCGAGCACCACCATCAGCCGGTCGATGGCCGTTCCCGCCCGGCGCGAGGAGAAGATGTAGAGCGCAAAGCCGGCGCTGATAAGGCCGCCCCACTTCGGGCTGATGCCGAACATGGCATTCATACCAAGCCCGGCGCCGGCGATATTGCCGATATTGAACACCAGGCCGCCGAAAATCACCAGTACCGCCAGCAGATAGCCGCTGCCCGGCAGGGCGGTGTTGGCCACGTCGGAGGCGCGCATCTGGGTCAGGGTGACGACCCGCCAGATATTCTGCTGCACCACGAAGTCGATAACGATCGAGGCCAGAATACCGAAGGCGAAGGCGGCGCCCATGGTGGCGGTAAAAGCGGTGGTCTGGGTAATAAATCCCGGACCTATCGCGGAGGTGGCCATCAGAAAGATGGCGGCAACCAGCGACGAGCGCCGGTTGCGGAGAAAGGCTTTATCTTCGACTTCCAGAGCGGGCATAAGCGGACTCCTTTGGCTATTGGCAGCGGTGAACGGTCGTCATCATTCAGCCAAGCAATAACCGGACCATTGTTGAGTTATGTGTTGTGTTTGTTAATCAATATTTGTTTTATTGTTGAACAATATCCTGGTGAACGGCCGCAGCGTAGACAATCTCTTTTCGAATTCGCGATGTAAAATTACGACAAAGATCGCATTGCGCCCTGTTGCGGTGCGTGAATTGCACCGTTTAGGTGCAGGTTTCGCAGCTTGTCGCTGCCGGAGGATTGTGTGAAGATGGCCGCTCGGTGCGGTCCCCTGGAGAGGAAATGAAAAAAGCAGCGCCCGCGCAGACGCTCATTGAGCGCACGGCACAGACCGTTCGCGCCAGCATTATTGCCGGCGATCTTATTCCCGGAACCCGCCTGTCGGAAGCGCATCTCAGCGAGCAGCTCGGCATTTCGCGCAATACCCTGCGCGAAGTGTTCCGCCTGCTGACCCAGGAGGGCCTGGTGCGCCACGAGCCGCACCGGGGCGTCAGCGTTTCGCTCCCTGACGTGGCGTCAATCATTGACATCTACCGCATCCGGCGGCTGATTGAGTGCGACGCCCTGCGCGGCGCCAGCGCCTTCCACCCGGCGGTAGCGCGCATGGCGGAGGCGGTCGATGCCGCCCGGCAGCACCAGGCAAAGAGCGAATGGCGCAGCGTCGGCACCGAAAACATGGCCTTTCATATCGCGCTGGTTGAGCTGACCGACAGCGAGCGCCTGATGCGCCTCTATCGCCAGGTTTCCGCCGAGCTGCGGCTGGCGTTTGGCCACCTCAACGATCATGCCCTGCTGCACGCGCCCTATATCGAAAAGAACGCCGCGATCCTCGGGCTGCTGCGGGCGGGTAAAAATGGCGAGGCGGCAGAGGCGATGAGCGACTACCTGAACCTCTCTGAGCGTACCGTGCTGGCGGCGCTGGCCCGTCAGCAGCAGGAGCGCTAGTTTCCCGTATAGTGAAAAACAAAACAGGCTGCCCGGTGGCAGCCTGTTTTGTTTTTTTCGGCACTTATTTGCTCAGTTCGGCGGTCATGTGCACGCGGTTATTGAACTGTGCGCTGGTGATTTTGTAGGACGCCCCTTCGGCTGCGGCCTTCGCGGCAATCTGCGCTTCCGCGCGGTCCAGGGTAGAGGCGGTTGCGCTGACGCTCTGGGCAAAGGCGCCGAAGGACATCAGAGAAAGAGCGGCAACAGCAGCAAAAGTTTTGATGGTTTTCATGGTCGTATTCCTTAAGTTATCTGGTCACTGTAGGGCGCTTCGCCCTGATGTGATAAATAATAGGCGGCGGACCGTTTGATTAAAATCGAAACAATTCGCTATAGTTTGTCAGAAAAACTGAATTAAATTGGAATCAGGCATAAAGCTCGTATGGCGGCGTCCGCTGGCCAGGAGGTCACTTCTCGCCAGGCCGGAGGGCAATACTTCCGGCGAATGGGTATAAAAATGGCCGTTTGATATAACTCCTATTGCTAATGTTTATCTTTTGTGAATTAAAATTTACCGCCGATGTTGTTTTTTTGTCCGGAATCGGATATCCATAGACTACAAATGACATTTCTTTACGGTTACATACATTCAAATGGAGTTACGGACATTGGCAAGGATTTTGCTGAAGCACTGGCCCCGTCACGTCGTGATGATAGGGGCAAGCTTTGTCGCCTGGAACACGCAGGCGGCGCCCTTCATCGATCAGCAGCAGCAGCACATCAAAAGCCAGCAGTCGGCAAAAGAGGCGCAGCTTACCCCTGACGCGCCTGATATCTCGCTGAACGAGAGCACCCCGCCTGATGCTGACGGGCCCTTCCCCCAGGAAACACCCTGTTTTTCAATCGATCGCGTCCGCCTGACGGGGCGGGAGGCGTTCCCGCACTGGTTTCCGGCGCAGCGCATTGCCGACGGTGCCGTTGGCCACTGCCTCGGCGTCAAGGGGATTAACCAGCTGATGAGCCGCCTGCAAAACCGGCTGGTTGACCACGGCTGGGTCACCTCCCGGGTGCTGGTGCCGGAGCAGGATCTCAGTAAGGGGGAACTGACCCTGGCGCTGGTGCCGGGAATGCTGCGCCATATCCGCTATGCCGACGGCTCGGATGAGCGCGCCGTGCTCTTTACCTCGGTGCCCGCCCGGGAAGGCCAGCTGCTGGATCTGCGCGATATCGAACAGGGACTGGAGAACCAGCAGCGCCTGCCGACGGTACAGGACAGCATGGAGATCGTTCCCGGCGATAACCCCGGCGAAAGCGATGTGGTTATTACCCGCCACCAGAGCAAACTCTGGCGGGTGAATATGTGGGTCGACAACTCGGGCACCAAAAGCACCGGCCGCAGCCAGGGCGGCGCCATGCTGGCGCTGGATAATCCGTTTGCGCTGAGCGATCTGCTTTACGTCTCCGCCAGCCACGATCTGGGTTTCAAAGGCCGCAAGCAGAGTAAAAACATCAACGGCCACTACTCTGTTCCGCTGGGCTACTGGCTGTTTGAGGTCAATGCCGGGCAGTACAACTACGTGCAGAACGTGGCGGGCTATAACGGCGATATCCGCTACTCGGGCAAAAGCAAAAATCTTAACGTCGGCCTGAGCCGCGTTATTCAGCGTAACGCCAGCGGTAAAACGACGCTGCGCAGCAGCGTTCAGGTTCGCGAGATCCGTAACTACATCGACCGCACGGAAATCGAGGTCCAGCGTCGGCGTACCAGCGCCTGGCTGCTGGGGCTCGATCATCGCCACTATATCGGCAACGCGACGATTGACGGCGGCGTCAGCTATCAGCGCGGCACCCGCTGGTTCGGCGCGATGCCCGCATACGAAGAGCAGTACGAAGACGGCTACGACGCTACGGCAAAAAGCAAAATCCTCACGTGGACCGCGGGGCTCAACTGGCCGTTTGCGCTGGGCAATCAGAATTTCCGCTATCAGATGAACTACCTGCGCCAGATGAGCACCACGCCCCTGACCTCGCCTGACCAGTTGGCCATCGGCAACCGCTGGACGGTGCGCGGGTTCGACGGTGAACGCACCCTCAGCGCCAGCCACGGCTGGTACGTGCAGAATACCCTCGCCTGGCAGACGCCGCTGCCGGAGCAGGAGTTTTACCTCGGGGCCGACTATGGCGAAGTCGGCGGGCGCAGCGATGGCTCGACGCTGCTGGGCCGCCATCTTGCCGGCGGCGTGGCGGGGCTGCGGGGCAATATTTCCGCACTCGGCCTCAGCTATGACGCCTTTGGCGGAACGCCGCTCTCGAAACCGCACGGATTTAAAACAGATTCGGTGACCTTTGGCTTCAGCGTCAGCTGGCAGTACTGAATACAGGGATGAAGGATGAACAGACACTGTTATCGCATCATTTTCAACCGCGCCCGCCGGATGCTGGTTGTTGTTTCCGAACTGGCGCGGGCCCGGGGCGGCGATACGGGCCGCGGCCCGGGCTGCGTACCCGAATGCGTCGCCGCCCTGCGCCCGCTCACGCTGGCGCTGTGGCTTGCCGGAGGCATGATTAGCGCGGCGGCGCAGGCTGAAACTATCGCGCCCGATCGCAGCGCGCCCGGCGGACAGCAGCCCACCGTGATGCAAACCGGTAATGGATTGCCGCAGGTCAATATTCAGACGCCCAACGATAAGGGGCTTTCGCACAACAAATACAGCCAGTTCGACGTCGGCGAGCGGGGCGCCATCTTAAACAACAGCCAGCACAATACCCAGACTCAGCTGGCCGGACAGGTTGCCGGTAACCCGTGGCTGGCGAAAGGTTCCGCGAAAGTTATTCTTAACGAAGTCAACAGCATGAACCCGAGCCAGCTGCGCGGCTTCGTGGAGGTGGCGGGCCAAAAGGCAGATGTGATTATCGCCAACCCGGCAGGGATCACCTGCAGCGGCTGCGGCTTTATCAACGCCGGGCGCAATACCCTGGCCGCCGGCCGGGTGCGGCTGGAAAACGGCCAGGTCGCGGGCTATGACGTCGATCGCGGGCGAATCACCATCAGCGGCGGCGGCATGAACGCCACCGGGCAGGACTACACCCGGCTGATCGCCCGTGCGGTGGACGTTAACGCCCGCCTGCAGGCCGGCGATTTAAAGATAACGACCGGTCGTAACCAGACGGACGCCGACGGCAACGTCATTCAGGTCAAGGCCGACGATCCGGACGGTCGCCCGCAGTTTGCGGTGGATACCGCCTCGCTGGGCGGGATGTACGCTAACCGCATCACCCTGGTGGGAACCGAGCGCGGGGTCGGGGTGCGTAACGCCGGAGAGATAGGCGCCACCCAGGGCGGATTTACCCTCAACGCCGAGGGCAAACTGACCAACAGCGGCACCCTCTATTCGCAGCAGGATTTGGCCCTGAAAACGGCCCAGCTGGATAACCAGGGACATATTGCCACCGGCGGAAACCTCAGCGTGACGAATCAGGGCAGCCTGACCAATAGCGGCCAGATGCGCGCTGACCAGGATCTGCGCCTGGATACGTCGGGCGTCTTACGCAGCGAGGCCGGCTCCAGCCTCATTGCCGGAAGGAATGCCACCGTCAATGCCCAAAGCGTGGAGGCGGATAGCGGCAGCGCAATGGGGGCGGGAATAGACGATAACGGCCAGGCGACCCGCAGCGGTCAGCTGACCGTCAACGCTGCCGGACGGCTGGCCAGCCACGGCACGCATCTGAGCCGCGACGGGTTTACCGCCTCCGGCAGTGAAGTGGATCTCTCCGGTAGCCAGAACCGCTCGGCGGCGGTGACGGCAACCGCCCGCGACGGCAACCTCAGCGTGGACGGGGCGCTGATTGATGCAGATCGGGCGACGCTCAGCAGCGCCCGCGCCTTCTCCAGCCGCAACAGCGCCATCGCCGCCAGCCAGCTGAATATTCGCGCCGCGGACAAGATTGACAACAGCGGCGGGACGCTCATCTCCCGGGGGGCTCAGGGCTTCTCGCTCAGCAGCCGCGAGATAGATAACAGCGGCGGCACCCTGGCCAGCGCCGGTGACTTCACCCTGACCAGCAGCAGGCTTATCAATACCGGCGGCCAGCTCGGCTCGGATAGCGGGAGCGTGACGATTCAGGGCGGCGATATTGCCGGGGCGGAGGGTAAAATCCTCGCCGCGAAGGCGCTGAGCGTCAGCGGGCAGCAGATCGTACTCGACGGCGGCCTGACGCAGGGTCAGCAGGTTAATTTGCACGGGGAAACGCTCTCCCTGCAGAATGCCCATCTGCTGCAGACCGGAGACGGCGAGGCGCAGATCGGGGCCAGCGGGCTGCTCAACACCCGGGGCGGCCTGATCGAGAGCGCGGGGGCGATGACGCTCAGCGCGGGCAGCATGGATAATACCGAAGGCCGCATTGCCAGTAACGGTAACCTCGGGGTTCGCAGCGGCGATCTGGACAATACCTCGGGCACGCTGATTGCTCAGCGGCTCGACATTCACGCGGCCGCGTTGACCAACCGCCAGGGGACACTGGAAGGTCTGCAGACGGTGGCGATCGATGCCGGCTCGCTGGACAGCCAGCAGGGCTTTATCAGCGCCGACGGCGGCGATGCCAGCCTCAGCGTTACCGGCGACATCGATAACCGCGGCGGTAACCTGCAAAGTGCAAAAAATCTCTTCCTCAGCGGGAATGCCCTCGATAACCAGTCCGGCCGGGTTCTGGCTGCCGGAGGGCAGCTTCAGGCCGGTTTCACCGGCAGCGTGAATAACAGCGGCGGCAGGCTGATTGCGCAGCAGCTGGCGCTGAGCGCCGGGGAGCTTAACAATCATCAGGGCGCCATCAGCGCCGCGTCCGGCGGCAGCGCGCTGGATCTTTCCGGCGCGTTTGACAACAGCGGCGGCACGCTGGAGAGCGCCGATGGGCTGACGCTGAATGCCGCCTCGCTTGATAATACCGCCGGGCGCATCGCCACGCCCGGCGCGTTGAATGTCGATCTGCACGGCGGCAGCCTGATTAACGCCCGGACAGATGCCGACGGGCTGGGGCTGCTTTCCGGCCAGACGCTGACCCTGTACAGCGGCGATCTCAACAACCTGAACGGTAACCTGCAGGCCCGTAACCTGATTCTGAACGCGGGCAATATCAATAATCAGTCCGGCTACCTGGGCGCCAGTGAGAGCCTGACGCTGAAGGGCACCTCGCTGAATAACGCCGACGGCCTGCTCAGCGCCGACGGCGGCGCGGCGTCGCTGTCGCTGACCGGCGCACTCGCTAACCGGCAGGGCACGCTGCAGAGCCAGCAGGCGATGAACCTCAATGCCGCCTCGCTGGATAACGACGGCGGTAAAATCCTCTCGGCAAAATCACAGGTTAACGGCGCCTTCAGCGGCGCCCTGAGCAACCGCGGCGGAAGCGTGCTGGCCGGGACGGCGCTGGAGCTGCGCAGCGCTTCGCTGGATAACCAGCAGGGCATCATTGCCGCCACGCATGGCGACAGCCGCCTGACGACGGGCGCGCTCAATAATCAGAGCGGCGATATTGAAAGCAGCCAGCGGCTTACTGTTGACGCCGGTCAGCTTGATAACAGCGGCGGCCAGCTGCTGGCCAGCGACGCGATGCAGGTTGTTTCTGACGGCCTCATTAACGACGGCGGCCTTATCCAGGCCCGCAATGCCCTCGCTATCGACACGCGGGGCGGAGCGCTCAGCAATACCGGGACGCTGACTGACAGCACCGGGATCCGTTCCGGCGGTCTGCTGACGCTGACCGCGGGCGACGTGGATAACCAGGGCGGGCTCATCAGCGGCGAGAGCCTGACGGCGCAGGGGAAAGCGTGGAATAACCAGGGCGGGGAGCTGAGCAGCGCCGGCGACCTGAGCCTCAGCGGCGCTTCGCTCAATAATGTCCAGGGGCTGGTCAGCGCCAGCGAGGGCGCGCTGACGGCCTCGCTGACGCAGGATCTCAATAACCAGCGCGGCACTCTGCAAAGCGGGCAGAGCCTGGGTGTCTCGGCTGGCAGTGTCAACAACAGCGACGGCGCGCTGCTGGCGGCGGGCGGCAGCGCCGACGTCAGGGTGCAGGACGCCTTTAATAACCAGCGGGGAGAGCTGCTTGCCAGAAACGACGTGCGGCTGAACGCGGGCGACGTCGATAATCAGGGCGGCCGGGTATCGGCCCTCAACGGCGGCGCGTTTATCGGCGCGGCCGCCGGGATCCTGAATCAGGGGGGCATTATTGATGCCGCCAGCGCCCTGCAGCTGAAGGGCGATCGCATCGCCAACGCCGGGGGGCAAATCGTGGCCTCCGGCGGCGCGCTGACGGCGTCAGCCCGGGAGATCGCTAACCAGAGCGGCCGCATGGCGGCCCAGGGCGATCTGCAGATTGACGGCCAGACGCTGGACAACAGCGACGGCACCCTCACCAGCGTCGAGGGACAGCTGCGGGCCAGTCTGGCGGATACGATAAATAACCAGCGCGGCGTGGTTCAGAGCGGGCACGACGTGCTGCTGCAGGGCGGCGCGCTGGACAACCGCGAAGGGACCGTGCTGGCGGTTGACGGCGTTAACCGCATCGCCGTGGACGGGGCGCTGCTCAATGGCGGCGGCGAGATAGCCAGCCAGCAGGCGGTAGAGCTGCGGGCCGGGTCTGTTGATAACCAGAACGGTACCGTCAGCAGCCAGACCGGTGCGCTGAACGTAAGCGTTGACGGCCTGCTGAATAACCAGCAGGGCGCGCTGGAGGGGGCGGGCCCGGTAGAGATTAGCGCCGGAAGCCTCAACAACCGCGGCGGCTCGCTGCTCTCGGCGGCCGACAATCTGGCGGTCAGCGTCGCGCAGGGGCTGGATAATCAGGGCGGACAGATTGCCGCCCGCCGCGGGGTAACCCTTGCCGCCGACGATCTGAATAATGTGCAGGGCATGGTCACTGCCGTTGAAGGCCCGCTGACGGTCAACGGCGGCCAGCGGCTGGATAACACCGACGGGACGCTGCAAAGCACCGGCGACCTGAACCTCAGCGCGGCCAGTCTGACTAACCAGCGCGGCACCCTTCAGTCCACCGCCGGCGACAGCACGCTCAGCCTGACGGGCGGGCTGAATAATCAGCAGGGTTTTGTAAGCGCCGGCAACCGGCTGACGCTGAACGGCGCAGAGATGGATAACCGCGACGGCGTGCTGGTGGCGAAGCATATCGACCTTACCAGCCAGGCGCTGACGAACCGGAACGGATTAATACAGGGCAGCGACGCGCTGACCATCAATACGCAGGGCAACCTGCTGGATAACAGCGGCACGAACGGCGACAGCACCGGGCTGCGCTCCGGCGGCAGCCTGTCGCTCTCGACCGGCGGCCTGAATAACCAGGGCGGGCTGATTGCCGCAAACGCGCTTACCGTACGCGGGCAGGATGTCGATAACCGTCAGGGGCTGATTAACAGCACCGGAGATAGCCAGCTCACCACCGGCGATCTGAATAACCAGAGCGGGGTCATCCAGTCCGGCGGCAGCATTAGCCTCGATACCCGCGGAGCCGGGTTGCACAACGAACAGGGCACGCTGCTGGCCGATAAGATCCTGACGCTTAGCGCCGGCGCGCTCGGCAACGCTCAGGGCCTGATCCAGGGCGGAGCGGGCCTGACGGTAGCGGGTTCGCAGCTGGATAACGGCCGCGGGCAGCTCCTCTCCGGCGGGGGGCTGACCACCCGCGTGGACTCGCTGAATAACGACGCCGGCCTGATATATGCCGCCGGCGATGCAGACGTCTCTGCCTCACAGGATCTGCGCAATCAGCAGGGGCTTATCAAGGCCGATGGGGCCCTGACGGTCAGCGCCGCGCAGCTTGATAACCAGAATACCCGCGGCAGCGGCCAGGGCATCGAGGCCCGGGACCTGACGCTGAATGCGGCCTCGCTCAATAACCAGAGCGGCGCCCTGCGGGCGGGCGATACGCTGCAGGCGAACGTCAGCGAACGGCTCAATAACCAGAGCGGACTGATCTCTTCGCAGAACAGCCTGACCATCGGCCAGCCAGGCCAGCGGCCTGCGCTTGCCAACGGCGGCGGCGATATCGTGGCCAACGGCGACGCCAGCCTGTGGCTGGGGCAGATTGACGGCGTCGGGCGGATCACCAGCGGCGGCAGCCTCAGTCTGGATGTGGCCTCGGCGCTGAATCAGGACGGCAGCCTTGCCGCCGGCAACGATCTGACGCTGAATACCAACGGTAACGCTCTGACCAACGCCGGCAGCATTAACGCCGGTAACCAGCTGACGCTGAATAGCGGCCATCTCGACAACCTGCAGAGCGGTGACATTAATTCTGGCACCACGCGGGTGAATGCATCTGACATTCTCAATCAGGGGCTGATTGATGGCGGCGACGTGCTGATACGCACCGGCGATCTGCACAACACCGGCACCGGGCGCATTTACGGCGATCGCCTGGCGATCGATGCCCGCACGCTGCTCAATGATAAAGCGGGCGACACGGCGGCCACCATTGCCGCCCGGGAAGATCTCGTTATTGCCACCGATCGGCTGGTCAATCAGGATCACGGCCTGATCTACAGCAACGGCGGGCTGAGCATCGGCGGCGCGCTGAATGAGGCCGGTGAGCTGAGCGGCCAGGCTTCGCAGGTGGAAAACCTGAGCGCCACGATTGAAGCGATGGGCGATTTGCGCATCGACGCCGCGCAGACTGAGAACCGCGATATTCACCTCACGGTCAGCGACAGCCTGCAAAATGTCTCGGTGAGCGACAATATGCTGGAGGTTGAGCTGTGCAGCGGCAGAGAGTGGCCGGAAGGCTGCGGCCGGATTGACGGCCAGCACTATCGCTTCAATGGCCACGTGATTAATTACGAGCAGGGCGAAACCAGCAACGTTGCCTTTGACTTTGATCGGGACGGGCGCAGCTACGCCCTGGATGCGGAAGGCAACCGCATCACGGTTAACGTCAACGGCCAGGACGAATATGTGTATCTCTGGCAGGACACAGCCAACGACATTATCTGGTTCAACCTGCCGGGGGTGACCGATGCCGGGCGGCGCTTTGACGTGTTCTCCTTCACCCGCAGCGTTAAGGAGCAGGCGGTCAGCGGCCAGGACAGCGCGGTTATCCGCAGCGGCGGTAACCTGCTGCTCAACGGCGGCCTGCACAATAAGGACAGCCAGGTGGTGGCCGGGCAGGATCTGACCATCAACGGCAATGTGAATAACGATGAGACCACCGTCAGGCAGGAAATTACCGACGACGGCGTGGTGATCCGGGCCGGGAAACGAAAAGAGCACAAGGAGACCCACTTTGAAGGCCAGGGCGCCTACCAGCCTCCTCTTCAGGAAATTGACCTGCCGCTGCATCTGACGGTTCAGCAGCAGGGCCAGGGGCCCGCCGATGGCCGGACCATCGACGGCCAGAAGCCGACCAACGGCGGCGGTGAACAGGCCGCCGGTCTGAACGGCGGCGCTGAGCTGATGCGCCGCGACGATCGGACGCTGGTGACCGAAGTCGCGCTGCCGCCCGGCCAGTCCGTCGATACGCAGCTCAGGCCGGTGAACGACACGCTCACGGATAGCGCTGACCATTCGCCGTCAGATTTACAGCGCCGCAGCGGCGCCGATGGCCTGGTGGACGTCGCCCTCAGCGGTGCCGGCGGCCTGACGACCGGTGCGACGGGTAGCCTGAACGGAACCGTGGGAAATGCACAGCTTGACGGCACCCAGAGCGGTGCCCCGACGACGGTGCCGGCGGGACAGGATAACTGGGTGTTGCGCAGCGTCACCGGGCCGGTGAAAGTGCCGGACAGCAGCCTGTTCGTGCTGCATCCCGGCACCGACAGCAACTATCTGGTGGAGACCGATCCCCGCTTTACCCAGGGCAAAAAGGCCCTGAGCAGCGGCGATTTTTACTCTCAGGACCAGCTGCAGAAGCGGCTCGGCGACGGCTACTACGAGCAGTCGCTGGTGCGCGATCAGATCGTGAAGGCGACCGGACAGCGCTACCTCTCCGGCTACAGCGACGATGAAGAGCAGTACCGCGCCCTGCTCAGCAGCGGTAAATCCTTCACCGAACGCTTCGGCATCGCCCCGGGCGTCGATCTCACTCCGGAGCAAATGCTGCAGGTCACCAGCGACATGGTGATCATGGTGAACCAGACGGTCACCCTGCCTGACGGCAGTACCCAGGTCGTCAGCGTGCCGAAAGTATACGCCCGGGTTAAGCCCGGCGATCTTAAGGGCGACGGCGCCCTGCTCTCGGGCAACAATGTGCGCATCAACACCGCCGGGGATGTGATCAACAGCGGCACCATTCAGGGGCGCGATCTGACGGCCATTTCTGCGGGCAACCTGCTGAACACCGGCGATATCAGCGGCAACCGGACGCAGCTGGTTGCGACAAATGACATCGTCAACCGCGGCGGCCAGCTCAAGGGCGGCGACCAGCTCAGCCTGCAGGCGGGGCATGATATTCTCAACGTGACGGACAGCTATCAGAAAGGCAGCGAAGGCTGGCTCGGCCGCCAGGCGGTGATTACCGTCACCAATGACAAAGGCGAACTGTCGGCTGAAGCAGGCCATGATATCCATATGACGGCAAGCCAGCTCAGCAACCAGGGCAAGGACAGTATCACCCGCCTGGTAGCCGGGAATGATATTACGCTGGATACCGCCGGCATCAGCCACGCCACGGACTATACCCGCAACAGCAAGAACTACGATCGCAGCATGGAGACCCGGGAGATAGGCTCAACGATCGGCGTCGGGGGCGATCTGCTGATGCAGGCCGGGCACGACCTGAACCTGCGCGCCGCGGACGTGACGGCCACCGGCGACGCCGCGCTGATGGCGGGCAATGACGTCAATCTGCTGAGCGGGGAAGATACCTGGGATCAGTCCAGCCGGGCGAAATGGACAAAGCACGGCACCTTCTCGAAAACCACCACCAAAATCGCCTCTGAGATGCACCGGGAGACAGCGGCGAGCAGTACGGTGTCCGGGGATAATGTTACGGTGATGGCCGGAAACAACCTCACCTCTGAGGGCAGTAATATTCTGGGTACCCACGAGGTGACGCTGGGGGCAGGAAATAACATTACGCTGACCACCGCCGATGAATCGGACCACTCCTTCTTCAGTGAGACGAAGAAAAAATCCGGCATCAGCAGTACCGGCGGGATAGGTATCTCGGCGGGAAGCTCGTCGCAGAAAGTCACCAGCGACGATCTCAGCAACGTGAAAAAAGGCAGCGTGGTGGGCAGCAGCCAGGGGAACCTTACTCTGCTTGCCGGCAACGGCGTCAACATCCACGGCAGCGATCTGGTGGCCGGCGAGGATATGACGATTCAGGGTAAAAACGTTAATATTACGGCAGCAGAGAACAGCCATACCGCCCTGACCACCCGCGAGACCAAGAGCAGCGGCCTGACGCTGGGGCTGTCGGGGACGGTGGGCAGCGCCCTGAATACGGCCACGGAGCAGCTGAAATCGGCCAGAAATGAGGAAGACGGTCGGCTGGCGGCGCTGAGGGGAACCCAGGCCGCGCTGACCGGCTACCAGGCTACACAGGCCGCGCGGCTGGCGCAGGGCGCCACTGATTCTAACGAAGGCAATTACGCCGGGATAACGCTGAGCTACGGCAGCCAGAAGTCGAAATCTGAAAACCGGCTGGAGGAGCATACGGCCTCTCCGAGCCACGTTCAGGCCGGGCGCGATGTGACCATCCGCGCCACGGACGGCGACCTGAACATACAGGGAAGCGACCTGCAGGCCGGACGCGACATGGGCCTGGCGGCAAGCCGGGATATCAACATGACCTCCGGGCAGAACAGTTCCGAGAGCAGTGGCAGCAACAAGAGCCACGGCGGTAGCGTGGGCGTCGGGGTAGCTGCTGGCTCCGGCAGCGCGGGTTTCAGCGTATCGGCGAGCGCGAACCAGAGCAAGGGCCGTGAAAACGGCAGCAGTCTGACGCATACCGAAACCACGGCGAGCGCGGGCCGTACCCTGACCATTGACAGCGGACGCGACATTCTGATGCAGGGTGCGCAGGGCAGCGGCGAATCGATTATCGCCAACGCGGGTCGCAACCTGACCATCACCAGCGAGCAGGACAGTGACCGCTACGACATGAAGCAGACCGGCAGCAGCGCGGGTGCCAGCGTGACCTGGGGCGCGGGCTTCAGCGGTTCCGCAAGCGTCAGCGCCAGCCGCGACCGGATGAACAGCAACTTCGATTCGGTGCAGGAGCAGTCGGGGCTGTTTGCGGGCAACGGCGGGTTTGACGTCAACGTGGGCAGCCATACCCAGTCCAACGGCGGGGTGCTTGCGTCCACCGCCACCCCTGACAAAAACCGTCTGGAGACGGGGACGCTGGGCTGGAGGGATATCGGCAATCAGGCCGACTTTACGGTAGAGCACCAGAGCGCGGGGGTGAGCACCGGCGGGAGCTATGCGGGCCAGTTTATCGGCAATATGGCGAGCAACACGCTGGTCGGCGCCCACGGCAGCGGCCACGACAGCAGCACGACGCACGCGGCGGTGGAAGCCGGGACGATAACCGTGCGTGACGAGGCTAATCAGCAGCAGGATGTATCGACGCTGAGCCGGGACACGGAGCACGCGGCAAACGGCCTGAGCCCGATATTTGACAAGGAGAAGGAGCAGAGGCGCCTGCAGGAAGCGCAGCTTATCGGGGAG